>VOFD01002666.1_pt1 | contig 65797 bp, 100 predicted proteins | sample 5384101 | NCBI WGS metagenome assembly VOFD01 (sample SAMN12384723, study PRJNA508395) | human gut metagenome | isolation source: healthy gut C | host: Homo sapiens
CATGCTTTTGTTTACGACTCTCGGAGTTATCTTTAACTTTGAAATGGGATTTTCACGGTTTTAATTTCGCACATATGCTTTTGTGTTCCGTTTGTTGTGCTTAATGTTATGCCGAGAATCAAACGAATGGATCAGAGCATTTACGACGCCGCCCTTGACCTTGGCTGTAACCAATGGCAGGCATTTTACAAGGTAATTATTCACGAGCTTATGCCGGGTATTTTCTCGGGTCTGCTCATGAGTTTTACATATTCTCTTGACGATTTCATCATAACATATTTCACAAGAGGTGCAAAATTCCAGAACCTCTCTATTGAAATTTACTCGATGACTCACAGGAGAATTTCACCGAAAATCAACGCTCTTTCCGCACTGCTTTTTCCTTGCTGTACTCATTGTTATGGTTATTATTAATCTGCGTGACAGACACGAAGAAAAGGTGCAGAAAAAGAGAACTTGATTTTAAAAATTTTATTAAAGGGAGATTGAGAAATGAAAAGAATCATCAGCATTGTCCTTGCATCTGCAATGACGGCAACATGTGCGGCTTGCCTTTCAGGCTGCGGCGGAGGTGCTTCGGCTGACTCAGCTGACGCAGGAGAAGTTAATGTTTACAACTGGGGCGAGTACATTTCAAACGGCGAAGATGACTCACTCGACATTATCGAGGAGTTTGAAAAACGCACCAACATCAAGGTAAACTACACAACCTATGAAACCAACGAAGAGCTTTACAATATGCTGAAAAACAGTAATGTAAGCTATGATGTTGTCATTCCGTCCGAATATATGATCAGCAGATTGATTAATGAGGATATGCTGTTGGAGCTTAACTTTGACAATATTCCTAACTACGACAATCTTATGGATCGTTTCAAAAAGCTTGCCTGCGATCCCGAAGGTAAATATACCGTATGCTACAGCTGGGGCGTAACAGGTATGGTTTATGACAAAACAAAGGTTAAAACAAAGCCCGATTCATGGGACGCACTTTGGAACAAAGACCTTTCAGGTCAGATTCTTATGTTTAACAACAGCCGTGACGCAATGGCGATTGCAATGCAGCTTGAGGGCATTAATCCTGCTAACTGCACCAAGGAAGATGTTGACAAAGCCGCCGCTAAGCTTAAAGAGCAGAAGCCTCTCCTTAAAAAAATATGTAATGGATCAGGTATTTACTGAAATGGAAAACAGCCAGTCGGCAATTGCTCCGTACTACGCAGGCGACATTATGACAATGATTGATAACAACGAGGATCTTGACTACGCAATGCCAAAGGACGGCTCAAACCTTTTCTATGACGCAATGTGTATTCCGAAATGCAGTAAAAACAAGGAAAATGCAGAGAAGTTCATCAACTTTATGCAGGATCCTGAAATTGCCGCCGCAAACTTTGAATATCTCAACTATGCAACACCTAATCAGGTTGCTTATGACGATTACATTGATGAAGACGCAAAGAAAAACGAATTCATCTTCCCGAGTGACGAGTATCTTGACAAATGCTATGTATTTTCAAATGTTTCCGATGAGGTTTATTCCTATATGCAGGAACAGTTTGTAAAAAATCCAGGCAGACTGATAAGCAATAAAATTAATCCCGAGCAAAGCTTTTAAAGGCTCTGTTCGGGATTTTAATTTTGGTAAATTTTTAAAATTAATCATCCCCCATTTATACAGCCTTTAAATTTTATGTTATCTGAAAAGTATTATTCCTTATTTTAAAAGGTTTCCGTGACAGGTTGTCATATTCGCTCTGCAAACACTCAAAATACACAGAATTAACGGGAATTCGCTCAATCTTACAAATAGATTTCAATTGCCTTGTTTTGATTGACAAATTAGGAAAAAAGTAATATAATATATACTGTTAAAGAGTGCATAATACATTTTTCGATTTTATTCACTTGCAGGCGGGCGCCTGTGCATCACAAAAGAGATAGGATGGTATAATAATTGTTTACAATTTTAAAAAGAACATCGTGGCTTCGGAAAGCAGATTTTGCTCCTTGCCAAAAACGAACTTATTAAAACTTACAAAGGCGCCGTAATCGGTCCTCTTTGGGCTGTTGTCAAGCCTGCGTTTACAATTTTTGTTTACTGGTTCGCTTTTTTCCTGCGGTATCAAACAGCTTAAAACACTTCACCTTGACATCGGCGGAGCACAGCCTTTTTCCATTGACTTCTTTACTTTTATGTTCATCGGTATCATTCCGTGGTTCTTTATTCAGGACAGCATAACGCAGGGTGCAAAGGAACTGAGAATCAACCGTCAATTTATTACAAAGGTTAAGTTCCCCGTTTCAACAATCCTTACTTATACAGAGGTTTCAAGGCTTTTTGTTCACCTGATTCTTATGGCATTTATGTACGCATATGTACTTTTCACAATCGGACCGAGCTGGTACAATCTGCAATTTTTCCTGTACTGTCCGTTGATGTTTATATTCTTCCTTGCGCTCACATGGTCAACAGCCCCGATGTCTGCGTTCAGTAAGGACTTTGAAAGCCTGATTGTTTCCGTTATGTCAGGTATTTTCTGGTTATCGGGTATTATGTACAACTCCTACGGCTTTGATTCGCCGTTTCTCAACAAGCTCATGCTTATCAATCCGATTAACTTTTTCGTAAACGGCTACCGCAACTGTTTCCTCTACAACAGACCGTTCTATGCAAACAAAACGGAATGTCTTGTGTTTGCAATTGAATTTGTTGTAATTTTCGTCCTTGGTATTTTCAACTACAACAGACTCAGGAAAAAACTTCCTGATGTACTTTTAAGGAGGTAATATTATGGCTGAAACAAAAGTATCCGATCCGATTATTACCTTTAAAAATGTCAGCAAAACCTACACTCTCTACAAAGATGACAAGGCAAGATTCAAGGCTCTTTTCTTTAAGCCGAGAAATGCAAAAACAAACAAGGCACTTAACAATGTTTCAATGGTAATCAATCGTGGCGAATCGGTTGGTATTGTCGGTGACAACGGTGCAGGCAAGTCAACTCTGCTCAAGATGATTACGGGCGTTGCATTTCCCGATGAAGGCGAAATCACCGTTGACGGCAAGGTTGCCGCATTGCTTGAGCTCACTGCAGGCTTTTCCATGGAAATGACAGGCAGGGAAAACATTTATCTGAAGGGCTATGTTCTCGGTCTTGAGGACAGCTACATTAAGCAGATCGAGGAGAAAATCATCGACTTTGCAGAGCTTGGAGATTACATTGACCAGCCTGTAAGAACATACTCAAGCGGTATGAAAATGCGTCTTGGTTTTGCTATCAATGTCAACATTGAACCCGATGTTCTTGTTGTTGATGAGGCGCTCTCGGTCGGTGACGCAACCTTCAAAAGAAGTGTAAAAATAAAATTAAAGAGATTATCGAAAGCGGTGTAACCGTACTTTATGTAAGTCACAATGCCGCTTCGGTTAAAGAAATCTGCGCGCGTTCAATCTTCCTGAAAAAAAGGAACTGTTATGTTTGACGGACCGACAGATGAAACCCTCAGAGTTTATGAGGAATCAAAAAGAAAAAATAATTCCGTTTCGGAATAAAGCAAAAAGCTCCACAATTGCGGAGCTTTTCTGATTTATCTGAGAGGTAAACCCATATGGACTGTACCGTAAAATGCAATCTGCCCTCCGAAATTTTTGAGGACATTAAAAAAATTGCAGACAACAGGATAAATTTTCAACAGTTAAAAAACAAGACTGTTTTCGTGTCGGACTGTCACGGACTTATTGCATATTACATTATATGCACATTGCTTGAGGGCAATGATTTTTTTTCGAAAACAACACAAGGGTAATCACCCTTGCAAAAAGCCGTGAAGATGCCGAAAAGCAGTTCGGCAGCCTTACTCTCCGCAAAGATTTTGTTGTTGAAATCGGAGATTCAAGAGCATTTTCCGTGAATGAAAAAGCCGACTTTGTAATACACTGCAACTACCCGTGTGAGGTTGCAGAGGAAGATTGCAGTAATCCCGAAATTGCGGATACAATCACTTCGGGCTTTGCAAATGTGCTTGAATATGCAAAAGAGTCAAATGCCGAATCGGTTCTGCTCGTATCTTCATATATGGTTTACGGGGAGGTTTTCAGCGGTAAAAATAACATTTGCGAAAACGACCTCGGCTATCTCGATCCGACCGATGCCGACAGTGCATACGCACAAAGTATGCGTTCAGCCGAAACACTTGCTGTTTGCTATGCTGAAAAGTTCGGTATGAATGTAAAAATCGCCCGTCCCTGCCCCCACACTCGGAGGTGTCAGAATGAGCGATGAAAGAAAATGGGCAAAGCTGATTGTCAGTGCGGCAAAAAATCAGAGCATTATGCTTACAGATAACGGTGGTGAAAAGTTCAGCTTTTGCTATGTGACGGACACGGTTTCGGCATTGATTGATATTTTGCTTAACGGAAAAAGCGGTGAGGCATACAACATTTCAAACGATAACGCAAATGTGACAATGCGGGAATTTGCACAGCTTGTAAAATCGGCAAATCCCGAAAAGAATCTCTCCGTAGTGTTCGTTCACAGAAAAGACGAAGAAGAACCCGAATTTTCTCCGTCATCCCCCACACCGTATGTTTTGTGCAACGATAAAATAAAATCACTCGGCTTTAGTCCGAAAACCACGCTTAAAGACGGAATAAAACGCAGTATAAGAGCAACAGAACTGCGTGCAGAATTACGAAGGATAAAGTAATGCGTATTAAAGATTTTTTAAACGAATTTGAGGCCGACAGGGCGGCATTGCCCGGAGTTGAAAAAGAAACTCTTGCAAAGCTCAGGAACAAAACAATTGTCATCTCGGGCGGTGAACTTGCAAGGTGTCTTTGCTATGCCTTTCTGTACAATAACGAGGCTAAAAGGCTCGGAATAAAAAGTTATCCTTCTCGGCAAATCACGCAACGCAATGGCATCATACCACAGCGAACTCTTGTTAAGAGATGATTTTGATTTTGTAGATTATAATTCTGCATCAGAAATTTCAAGTGCCGACTATGTAATTACAACAGGAATCTGCGGTGAACATACAGACAACAACCCACAGATTATGATTGACGGCATTGCAGAGATAAATGCCTGTGCCAAAATTGCAAAAGCCACAGGCGCAAGAGTTGTCGTTGTGAACGACAGCAGAATTTACGGCAAAGCCAAACCGCACAGAGTTTATTCTGAAAACGAGTACGCAGAACTTGACGCAACCTCTCCCTCATCGCTTGCAGGTCAGCTTATGAGAATGAGAGAAACCACCTTGCACTCGGTTTTGAAGAACAGCGAATCAACCGTTGCAACGCTCAGAACGGGCATAATTTTGGGAGCGTCAAGCAACTTTACAAGCGTGCTTGATCCTGTTTTTGACGATATAGCCAACCGCCGTGACACAGTTGTTCCGGCAACAAGGGATCGCTGCACCTTTGTTTATATCAACGATGTTTTAAAGGCAATTATTTTCGCAATGACAAATCTTGAAGAAAACGCAGTTTATAATGTCGGCGGCAAAAACTGCAATGCATCACTGATTATGATTGCGGCTGTTCTCAACGATATTTACGGCAGTCGCTGTACAATTGAGTCTGGCAATTTTACGGAGCTTGACGGCTGTGCAATTAATTCAAACAAGATTTTCGTAAACGAATGCACTCCCGACATTGACCTTGAAACCATGCTGAAAATCTGCATAATGGACAAGATGAAGTCCGAAAAAGTTCTGCGTATCCCCCACTCACACGAACGCAGACTTGATTCAATTCACGAAATTCAGCTTGCATTTCTGCTTGAAACCGACAGAATTTGTCGAAAGCACAACATAAAATATTTTCTCGGCGGCGGAACACTTCTCGGTGCAATCCGTCACAAAGGATTCATTCCGTGGGATGATGATGCCGATATTATGATGTTACGTGAAGATTTTGACCGCTTTTGCGAGATTGCGCCAAAGGAACTTCCGAGCAATATGACTTTTCAATCGTACCATACGGACAAGGCTTGTTTCTATGAATTTGCCAAGGTCAGACTTGACGACACTTTCTTTGCAACCGACTTTGCAAAAGACCATCACGCAATGCACAACGGAATTGCGTTTGATATTTTCTGTCATGATAACACAGCCAATTCAGCAATTGGACGAAAAATTCATATGGCTGTGACTCTGTTCACAAGAGCGCTGGTGTTCAATAAATGGAATAATCGTAAGGCTGAAAACGGCAGTAAAATCCAGAGCATTGTAACAAATTTCTGCAAAAAAATATTTCCGCTCAGGTTCAGTATGTGGCTTGAAGTCCGCACTTTAAAAATTCTTTAAAAACAAAAAGAATGCAAAATATCTCTATGACGGAATGGGCTTGCACCGCTGTCAACAAGAATTTGGTACCCTAGTGCTTGGTTTGGGACCAAGATGCCGCAGGTTCAAGTCCTGTCACCTCGACCATAGAAAAAACCGCATTAGAAAGCCATTTTTATGTTGACAAATCCGAAAATTGTATATATTTTTTTTTCAGGCCTTTTTATCTGCTAAAATATGTTAAAATACAAGAAAAACGGTTAAAAATGTTAGGCAAATGCAAGGCGGAAAAAAGTTGTGATATTCACCTCACCTTTAATTTGTAAACTGTATCCGTGAGCTTGAAAGGATTGCGACAAAAAATAATAAATAATAACAAATCCCCCCTCACTCGCTTTTTACGGCGGATGAGGGGATTTTTTTGCAATCATGTGTTTGTCAAGACATTAAGAATGTCCTTTAGGTTTTAATTAGCCGAGTGCCTTTTTTGCGTTGGCAATTTTGTTGTCTTTGCTCGAATACCGTCATTGATGAGATGATAGATAGCATTGATGGTCTTCTCGCCAACGATACCGTCAACCGTGACTTTACCTGCTCTCTGTGCCTCTTTTACAGCTTTCAAAGTGCCGTCACCGAAACCGTTTGAATTATCAACTTTAGTCTTGATAATTTTCATGTTGTAGAGTGTAATCAACTGCTTCTTAAACGCAAGTGTTGCTGTATTGTGTGCGCCGTATTTAATCATTTCCTCATTCTCCTTATTTGATGTTTTACCGCCGAGTTGTGCGGTTACTTCGTCTGCAAGATTGCCGAGCCTGTTATAGAGCCAGTCACCAGGGCAAGATTTATTTGCAAACCACCTATGTACAGTCAAGACCATTTCGCCCGACTTCGGCGAATAATTTAAAGTCTTGTCCTCGTTACCAAACCAAAGCAGTTTAGTCTTGCCGTTACGCGTGCAAATGTCAACGCAAAGTGCAATAAGTTTGTTGTACACTTTACTGTTCATGGTGTACGGAGCTACTGTGTCGCTTGCACATTCGATTGTAACTGCACGCTGGTCATTTGCGTTTGATGAACTACACCAAGAGCGGTTGCTCTCATCGACACAGAGCAACACTCTGCCGTCATAGCCGATTCCGTAGTTACAGCTTGCCTCACAGGCTGTATTCATAAAGATGTTGCCGAGGGTTTCGACACTGCACTGACCGACTACACAATGCGGTGTAATGCGGTCGATACTGTGTGTACGCTTACCGCTGTGATTTGGCGATAATTTAGTGTAATTTACAAGTTTTGAAGTACTCATAATTAATTATTCCTCGCTTTCATCTGTTTTTACTTCGACTGTTGTCTTTAATCTCTTGACGATTGATACCAAAAATTTTGGTAATGGGATTCCGATTTCCGAAAGGTTTTCAAGGATTGAAATTAATTCGTTGATGATAAACCAAATCGTAACAATCATGCCGATACAGTAGTTAATCCGCAGGTCGATTCCGCAGTTGACAAGTGCCGAACTAATGAGATAGTCGGCAACAATACCGACCGCTACAGCTACGATATAGCCTACTTTTTTTGATAATGCCTGTTACACCGACACGGCTGTTCAGCGTGTGGCTTATGTATGCCTGTGCAATTCCAGTGATGTAGTCGATAATCATTACCGCAATCATCACCGCAAACGGCACAAGCAAGACGTTAAGATATGCGACAATCGCACCGCATACCGTGGCAAATAATGCCTGTAAAATGTTTTCTTTCATTGTTTACACCTCGCTTTCTGTCGTCGGCTCATCAACGGTTGGGTCTGCTCCCCACACCGCCATTACTGCATTGAAGTATTCATCAGAGAGAACCTTTCTCAACTGTTCTCTGCCGGATTCGTTGTTCATATATGCATTGCGGATGTTTCCACCCACCTGCATTTCTTCACCGTTAAAGGTCAAAAACTGCTGTCTGAGTACCGACACGCTGTCCTTTGTGAGCATATCAAGTGTAATTTTTTCTTTAAGTTCCATTTTTCATACCTCCGTTATTTTTATATTTTGTAAATCAAAGAAAAGTTTACCTGCTCATCAGCGACGAAATTATAAGCCTGTTTATTGAGCGGAGTAAACTGCAACCAAGCCGATTTATTTACACTTCCTCTGAACATTCCGCCGTTTTTGCTTATGCCTATATCATGAACAATCACATCCGATTTGTTTGAGAAAGGCATATTGAGCAAAAAGCTATTGTAGATGTTCCGCCTAAAGATGTTGCGTTCATAATGACGGTGACATTTACAATAACGATATCGCCAATTTTTTCATAAAGGCAAGTTGCAGATTTTATTTTATCAATCTGAGTAGAGTACGGAGTAAGAGTAGCTGTGCCGAGTTCGATATTTGACGAATCATATTTAGTCGCCAAGGCGGTTTTATCTGCTTTCACAAGCAGAGCGTTGTAAATTGCTCCGCTTGTGAGATAACACGGGCTGTTATTTTTTGGCTCGCTGTCAAACGGCATTGAATCGAGCTTTCGGGCAATACTCTTGTCTGTTTTATCAAGCCTTGCTCCAAGTGAATTAGAACCGCCTCTTGCCGTGGCTATTTCGGTTTCAAGTGCAATTGCTCCGTCCGTTGCCCGTTCAATCCCCTCGTCCATATGGTTGAGGTTGTCGGCATTGAGGGGCGGAGCAGAGCCGTTCACAAAGACAATTTTATTGTATTTGTTCATTTTCTTTACTTCCTTTCCTAATCGTTTTTCGCCCTTTGATGTGAGGGCAGTTATAAATCCGTCCATTTTCTTATTGAACACAAATGTTTCGATTGTCGGCAAATCTTCAAACGGAGTTTTAATTGTGTACTTATCGCCTGCCTCAAGCCACCAATACGAAAACAGCTTAATTTTTGTCGGGCGGTATTTATATACATCACCAAAAAAATTAACAGAATTATATTTTGTGCCGATATCACTTGCTGTTGTTCTGCACCTCATCAAAATGTTATCGGAAACATACCAAGAAAAATCGTTACTGTTGCCATACAAAAACGCTTTTTTATCAGCAAATTTAGCACTGTACATACGGATAGGCTCAAGTTCGTAATCTTCAAAGGATAAATCTTTGTACGAATCGATTGTTTCAACGGAAGATTGAGAATACAGCCTTTTAAAACGCATTTTTCCGTCGGCATCTATAACGGCAAAGCTCAAAGTTAATTCTGCATAAGCTTGGATTAAATCTGACAAGGTAATGTCCTTTATAACCTTTTCCACGCAGTTATCATCAAATTTCAGCGGTACACTAAAGACAGATAAGCTCGGCGGTGAAACCCCTGTAATTGCATAATCTTTGGCAAATTCTGCGATTATTGAATAAAAGCTCTTAAAATTATCGTCTTTTTGATAGTGCGCATAACCATAAGCAAAACTGCCGTCCTCGTTCTCTTTGCCTGCAAACCACAAAGACATATCCACCTTTGACATATCATAAAAAGCGTCATAGGCTGTGATTTTGACGATGTTACGCTGTTTTTTATCTCTTTGAGCCGACTGAATTTTACCGTAGAAAACAGGACATTCAACCGTTCCTGTTTCGGCAGGACAAATAAGAGCATTTGACGGGTACAAATCATCTGACGGATACAGCTCCGGTTCAACATATGTTGCCGTTATGATGACCTGTACCGTCTTTCCTATCAAAGCCGAGCAATCATAATCAATGAGTTTCACGCTCATTTCAGAGGCTATGCAACCGCCGAATTTCAATTCTTTTTCAACGATTTCATTTTCAAGCGAAAACTGTCAAGCACGATACTTTCGCCGGTTATATCCTCAAAACTGCCGTCAGGAGAATGCAGGGCAACGGTGTTGTAAAGTGTGTTTGTTTTCAGCTTATCAGCAATTGCTTTAGATACAAGCATTTTTAAGAATCACCCCTTAATACTCAATCAGCTCAACCGTAATCGGCTGATAGGTTATATCACTTTTTTCGGCATTCATTACGGTATATTCAATATCGGGAATATAAAAATAAGAGGTGTAATAGCTGTTCGTTTCATCGTTCCAATAAGTTACCCTGCACTTTCTCTGTAACTTATTCGCCATTGAGAGGTTGATAATCGACTGAAAATCAATCTTTTCGTCAAGATGAAGAATGTGAGTTGAAAACGAAATTTTTGTTTTGTAATTTGGCAGCGTTGCCCTTTGAAGCGTACCGTTCTGATCTCGTTCCGCAGAAGTTTCAAGTCGCTGATTCGGAGTTGACGAAAATGCGGTAATGTACTTATTCGGCATTATGTTGTTGCCGAATTTAAGCAAATAGCCGTTATAATTTGACATATCATTTCCCCCTTTATGCGAATGCGGATTTACCGTTGTGTCTGCGTCTGTAAAGCTCATCCTGTCTTATCATTTCTTCAAAAAGCGTTGAACCCTCAAGCTCGGCAGTAAACGAATAAGTGTTGCCGCCGTTATTGCGAAAGATAATGAACATTTCATAAATGTGTTTAAGCAGGTCAAGAATTTGTGTGAGAATCACTGTATCCTGACCGCCCGAATTGTCGAGCATACCCTGTAACTTGTTAAGAGGGGAAATAACCTCAGGGTTACCGCTGTTAGCGCCTGCGTTATCGCCGACAACCGCAAGTGTCGGAGCCTTAACAATACCGCCTTTTGCAAATTTTCGTGCCGGTGATTCCGTGGGTTCTTCAAATCTCGGAATAAGAGGCGGATTTTCAGGCATTGAAAAGCTCCAATCCTGTCCAAATGCCGCGCCGATAACACCCGCAATTCCGCCGATTGAATTAACAACACCCGAAACGAAATTATAAATGCCCGTCCACAACGCATTTATGCCGTCAATGATAGCGTTTATAATAAACTTAAACACGGCACAAATGCCGTCCCAAATACCTTTGAAGAAGTCGTAGATACCCTGCCATGCTTTTTTCCAATCGCCTGAGAAAACACCTGTAATGAAGTCAATAAGACCGCCGAATGTTTTCTGTATAGAGGTAACCAAGCCACCGATAAATGTAAACACATTATCAAACACCCTTTTTACGGCATTGAAAACATTCTGAAATATAGGTCCCCAAAAACTGACAAGCCAGTTTACAAACGGTGACAGGAAGTTATTCCACACGATTGAAACACAGTCTGCAACCTTGCCGAAGAAGTTTATTGCACCTTCAAAACAGGCTTCAGCCAGTTTTCCCAAGCTGATTTTACGATTGCTACGATAAAATCCCACGCAGGCTTAATCCATTGATTGTAAACATTCATCAGTGTTGTGCCGATATTGGTAAACATATTGCAGATATTCTGAAAAATCTGCTGTCCGTTGCCGTTCCACCAATTACTGATAATTGTTCCAATATCTCCGAAAATCTGACCGATAAAGTTAAACACATCTGCAAACTGCAATTGTAAATTTTCAAGAAATTCTGTGATTGTTGCACCGTCATTTTCAGTCCATTCAACAAGGCTTTCGGTTGCAGTTGAAAACGCACCCGAAACAACTTCGCCGACTGAGCCCGCAAAGGTTGTAAGGCCGCTTAAAAGATTGAAAATTGATTCTTCCATTTGAGGGCGAACATTGTCAATTGCATTACCTGCAAGTGTACCGAAATTATCAAAAAATGTTGAAAGGTTGTTATAGCCGTTTGTAAGATTGTTGCCTATGGTGTCTATAAAGCCGATAATCTTTTTCCCTGTCTTTTGAAATCCACTTAGCAACACCGCCTGAAATGGTCTGAAACGACTTTCCGCCGATTGTTGCAACAGCTCCGAATGCAGAGCCGATTGTCCCGAGTTTTGCAGAACCGACCTTTTGCATTGTGCCGAATGCCTTTTGAACTATGGGAACAGCATTATCAAAAACGGTCTTGCAGTTCTTGCCTATAGCTGACCAGTCAACCTTGTTAATACCTTTCTGTACATTCTCGACAAAGCCTTTGAATCCGCTTTTTTCGTATAGATTTTTGAATGCCTCCGAAAGGTTTTTGCTTGTGTCCTTGACAACATTCTTTGCAACAGCTCCGCCCGATGAACCGCCCGATGAGCTTTTTGATGAAGATGTATCTGACTTTGAAGAACTATCGGTACTTGAAAGCACATTCAGCTTATCAAAGCCCGCAACACTTCTCTTTGCTTTTTCGGAACTTTTCTGAACATTATCAAGTGACTTTGAACTGTCATCTGCCGTATCCGTAAGGCTTTTGGCAGAATCGGACGCAGATTTGATATTGCTTGCGGTGTTATTGCCTGTATCCCAGCCGAATACCTTTGAAAGCGATTCAACCGCACCTTTGGCATATTCCGTTAAAGTCGCAAGTGCGGAACTCAACCGCTTTACAACCTGAGTTGCCACCTGTAAAATAGGCTGACCGACTACGGCAAGGAGCTGTTTCCAACTTTCTCTGAGGTTGCCTGTTACATTCTCCCAACCGTCTGCTTCACGGCTTGCCTGCCCCATAGCACCCGAAAGTTGATTAGCGTCCTTGACTATTTGCAAAAGCGTGAGCTGTTTCTGCGATTCCGACAAATCCGTAAATGACTTGCCATACAGCTTATTAGCCGCCGCATTTCGTGTGGTTTCAGTACAGGACAAACCGAGTGCGGCATCATTTTCAAAGTTGCCTTTCAAGAACGATTTCAGGCTTTCTGCGGTGTCTTCAAGCGAACGGTCGTAATGCGGCACTGTCGGCTGTTACCTGTAAAGCCTCCTGCATCATACCCAAAGCACTTGAACTGTCCATACCCGTAGTTTTTGCAAAGGCATAAATGCTTGTGCCGACACCCTGTAATCGGGTTTCAAGAATACCGCTTTGATCGGCAACGCTCTGAATGGCTGATTCTGCCTGCGACTGCATTGTGCCGAATGTCTGCTCAAACTGCGAATTTGCCGCATTGACTTCCGCAGCCGATTCAATGCACTGCTGACCGAACTCCTTAATTTTGGCGACGGAAAAGGCGGCAACCACAGCTGTACCGATTTTCTTAAACGAAGATGAAACCGAATTGCTTAACTGCTCACCGCTGCCTTTGATGTTTGAAAACTCTTTCTCGGTTTTCTGAGAAACGCCCTCTGAAACCTTTGAAAAGGACTGTTTCATATCCGTGCTTACATTTTCAAAATCTTTTGAAAGACTTGAAAATGCCAGATCAAACTTTTTGTAATTGAATCGGAAATCTTATGCAATGTTTTGGAAATATCATCACCCGTAAGCCTGACATCAAGCTCAATTTCACCCGCCTTTGTCGCCATATTCACCACTTCCTTTCATTTTAGATTCTTTAAAAACAGGCATAAAAACAGCGCACACCGTTATGATGTACGCTAATAAAATTTTGCAAAAGAACAGCCACCCCGTTTGGAGTGGCTTTTTGTTTTAGTTGTTGAGTTCGTAGTATTTGATGTCGATTTTCGGAAGTGACACATTGTTGCCCATTACGGTTTCATATGTATAGTCGCCGTCACAAGTTCCCCAGAATGTGATTACATCATCTTCAAGGAGTTTGTCCGCACCGTCAGGAATTTCTACAGTTGCGTAGATTGTATCAGTCCACAATGGTTCATCAAGATACTCATTTTCTTCTTTGGTTATATTGATTCTCAGGTCAACCGAACCGCCCCAGCCTTCCTGAACCTGAATAATCTGACCTTCAAACTTGTAGTCATTACCTTTGTACTTGTCAGGGTTTCTTGAAAGAGTTTTAAAGTCGATTGTTTTGCAACCGTCTTTAAATTCTTTTTCAACCTTCTTCGGGTCTTTAGTAGGCTTTTCTGTTGCAACTTCTTTTTTGTGGTCGGTGCTTCTGTCGCTTTTTCAGTTGCTTTTTCTGAACTCTGATTTGCAACAGTAGTTTCCTGCTTTGATTTGTTTGAGCTGCTGTTACCGTTAATTGCACCGTTTACACCGCCAACAATCATAATAGCAACAACGATAATAACCCAAAAATACCAACGCTTGTAAATTTTCTTCTTTGCATTTGCGGGATTTACGGTTGCCGAGGTTGAATCGTTTCCGCCAAATCCTGCACCGCACTTGTCGCAAAATTTTGCATCGTCCTTTAATTCGTTTCCGCAATGTGGACATTTCATAAACATACACTCTCCTTAATAAATTTGTTAGTGTATGTTACATTTTATCACTGTATATTAACATTGTCAAGAATTTTGTAGATACAGCGAAAATTATGTACAAATTTACAGATTAGCAAAAAAGTTTTGAAATTCTGCAAGAACGGTGTTCATATCTTCGTCTGAATAGTGCTTTATATTCCTTGACCGCCACTTGTTGCGGATTTTATGCTGTGACGAAGTAAAGTTTTTCAAGACCTCTTTGTCGGTTTCAAGGCGAATTTGAACCGTTCTTGCAAGCGGTGTTTCGGGTCCTAAGCCTTGCAGAAGTGAGCAGAACTCATTCCAACTCATTTTAGCAAAATCCTTTGAATAAATGCTGACCCCGTACTCCGAGCGAAAGCTCGACACGATTAAATCAAAGTCATCAATCAGGTCGTAGCCGGGGTCTGAGCTTCCCCCTCGTCAGTCAAATCGCCTGTTGCAATTTTGGCAGATTCGCTGATAAGGGCGTTGAAATCGTGCATATTCAGTTTTAACTTTTCAATCTTTTCTCTCTCGGATTCATCAAAAAGAAGATGATACATTTCGATAACATCTTTACTTTTACCGTTGCCGTCCTCAAAAAGTGCCGCAACTTTGAGCATTGAAACTGCGTCATTGTTGATTGCAAGGTCAACATTTTTAACTCTGACACTCGGCTTTTCCTCAAAATTAAGCTTGTCTGTAATATCAATTAACTTTGACATAATCGTTCATTCCTTTCGTTTTTTTAAGCGGCTGCTGTATATACGGGTTTGCCGTTTGACATAACTTCAAATTCAAGCGGAGCAACACCCGTACTTGCGCCTGCACCGTTTGATGTAACGGATACAACTGCATTTTTAAAGAGGACGGTTGCACCGTTGGGGAAGGTCCACATAAACGGAACTTCTGCCTTTCTGCCGTTTTCAAATGCAAGGGCGGCAATCTGGTCATTGCCTGCGTCACCGATTGTACGCTTGCCCTTTACCGAAATTGTGATTGACTTTGCTGTCATAAGCCTTGACTTCCAGCCCTCGTTTTCAAAGGCTGTCCATTCCTCGACACCGTTGTCAAATGCAACAGAAAATTCTTCACAGTTAGCAATATTTGTCGTGGCGGATTCTGTTCCTGCCTTGCCAACCGCAAACTGATTTTCATAGCACGGGAATACTCCCGATTCAACTTTTGCCATAAAATTACTTCCTTTCGTAATAAAATTTAACTTCAATGACCTGCTCATACACACCCTTGTCGTCTGTTCCCACATCAACGGGTTCTTCCGTGAGCAGTTCGATTATATAGATTTTGTGTTCCTTAATTTCAACATTTTTAATGCCGTAAAGCGTTTCGTAAAGTCTGCGTGCAAACTCCTCGGTTTCTCTTGCGTTGTCGGTGTAATGGATAAGCAAAGACACGCTTATTGTATCGTAGGTGCTTTCACCGCCGATTGCCCTTGTGGGTGTTCCCGACTGCTTTAATGAATACACACCGATGGACCTGTCCTGCTTGTTGTCAAGCTTGCCGATGTAATAATGCTCGGCTGAGGTAACGCTTTTGAGCCAATCTCTGATGTCCGATAAGTAAATCAAAGTCCTGTATTTCTCCTATATATTTTAGTGAATGTTTGACTGCAAAAATTCTGCCGTGTACCGCCCTCAAGCCACGGTGAGAACCATTTACCGCCGGCGGCAATGTTTTCCTTACGGCTGAAATTATACTCGGGATGAAAATACAACCGTCTTGCATACGGAGTATCTGACACAATTTTAACTATCCCCTTTGCACTTTGTGAATAATCAACAACGGTACTATCGTCTTGAAGTATGCTTGTATCAAACGGCATTACCTGCTTGTTTTTCACCCGTGTAAGAAGTGCGTCACCTGTCTGTTCAAGAGCCTGTTGCTTTGCCCTATCAAGCTGTTTTACAACAGGCATATTGAGTTTGATTTTTGATGATACCGAAAATCCCATTAAATCACATCCAATTCCGTAAAATTAACTTTGCCGTCGGGGTTGCGGTGTTTTGTACCCTGTACGATGTTTCGTTTTACGCCGTCAAGGATTACAAAGCCACCGCTTAAAGTGGGGCTGTCGGGAGCAATGTCGCCGTCAAAAAGCAAGACAGCCGACACCTGAACAATTTTCTGCTCTTTGGTATAGACCGTCTTTGCCTTTGACTGCATATTACACAAGGCAGAGCCACCGTGCAGGGTTGCTGACGGGTACAAGCTGTCGGAGGGATACAGATTTTTGCATTCAAACACGGTCAGGGGTGCTCCGTCTTCGGTAACACCCTCACCGTAGATTGTGACCTCGACAGGAGTTTTGCAGAACTGCTTTTTTACAAGTGACGGAAATTTCACGGTTTTCACGCACCTTTCAGATTGCAGGATAACAAAGTCCTGTTGATTTTAGCAACGCATAGAGGTCGGCAGGAATTGCCACTCCGCTGATACACATTAAGTTCCAGCTTACGCCAAATTCCATTGATGTGCCGTTGATTGAATAGCTTTTCAGGTAGGAAGAAATCATATCGGCATTTTCTTCTTCAAAAGCAGTAAGTCTGCTATGCACTCTGCCGATGTTCTCTTCTGCATTTCCGAAAGTTTTTCAAAATCAATGCGGTTAAAAGTCAGAACATCAATGTGTTCGGCAGAGATAATGCTGTTTTCATCTCCGCCCTGATGTTCAATGTAATCGGCATACATAGATTTACTCCTTTGTGTCTGACTGGGTACTCTCTTGAAGTTTTGTGTTTTCGGCTTTGAGCTTTGAATTTTCTTTCTTCAAAGTATTGTAATCATCAACAGAAATTTTCTTGCCTAATCCATATTCTTTGATTTTGCCGTTGTCATCCTGAATATCATAACCACGGGATACATAAGTCTTAGCTTCCTCGTCTGTGTTGACTGTATATGACTTATTGTCTTTGATTGCTTTCATTTTTTCTCACCTCGCTTTAAGCCTCGGCATGAATGATTACGCCCTGCTTCATAAGTTCGTCAATGGCAAAAGTACCATTAACTTTTCTGTTCTGATATATATAATTATCAGCTGTTCGGCTGTCAGAACCCGGAGTATAGACATTGATATATGAATACTTAACTCTTGACACCTGTGCTTCCGGGTCAATAAGAATATAGTCAATCTGCTTAGCTGAGCTGTCAGCAACACAACCGTTTGTAAAATCAAACAAAGACTTCATTCTTGAGCTTGGCACTTCTACAATCTTATCAATATCATCAACGGAACGAACACGGCGGTCAATGCCCTTTGCGGAACTGATTTCAAGTGTTCTCTGAATACCCTCTGCATTCTTCAAAAGCTTTTTTGTACTGTGGTGTCGCATAAAGAATAACCCTGTCGAGCGGTACACCTGCTTCGGCAAAAGCCTCAAGGTTATCGTCAAAATCTGCAAGCACATTCGCCGCAGTTAATGCAGTAGTTTTTACTGTTGCACCAACTCGCTTAGCTTCTGTATAAAGCTTGCTGTAAGTATAACAGTCGAGTTCAGGTATAGCCTGTGTTTTTTCAAAGCGTGTCTGAATATTTGCGATAGTTACTACCATATTTGTTTCGTCAACATCAATAGGGTCGATAGCAAACTCAATATCTCTGTCGTGGTCAAGGGTTTTGATTTCGTAACCGTTTGAATATGTACCCGAATTAAAACCGCCTGCACCTCGTGTATGGTCTTTATAACCGCTGACCGAGAGTTTCGGGATTTTAATATCCTTACCGTTGATAATCTGAATGTCAGAGTTTGAGTGGTAAAGGTCATCACAAGTAAGGGCTTGACCGTACAATTCTCTTAAAACATTACTGAAAATAGTTGCGTATTCTAATACTGCCATAATTATTTACCTCTTTTCTTACTTTTTAGATTTGATGCCGAAAATTCCTCTTAAGGCATCTTCTGTTAAATTTTTGTCGCTGTTGCCGTCACCGCCGATTTTCTTAACTCCTGTGCCGTTCTCGGCAGGTTTGCCCTTGAGTGCGGGAATATCGTCAAGCACCTTTTTAACAGCCTCTGTCAGCTTTTTCCGCATTGACCTTGCCGTCTGTCACAGCCTTTGAAAAGTCTGCAATTTTAAGCACATACGGAACGGTTGCAATGTCAACGCCCTGTTTTACGGCTTCGAGTGTTGCCGATTGGTTGACTTCTGCCATAAGTTTTGCGTTGTTTGCGGATTCAACTTCCGACTGCATTTTTGCAAAGTCGGGAGTGTTCTTGGCTTTCTGCTTTTTAAAAGCACCGATAGCCTCTTTCATCTCATCGGCTGACAATCCCTGCTCCTTAAAATAAGACTTCAACACGGTGTCCTCTGTCACGCTTTGTTTGCCTGTAATAAGGCTTGCGAGCTTGTCGTAATCAAAGACAGGAGCGTTTCCCTGCGGTGCAGGTGTCGGTTCATTGGGGGTTGGTGTTGGATTTGGTTCTGCCATTTTTTCATATCCTTTCAGTTTTTCGGGTGTCTCCCGTAATCAGTTTATAGAGTGTCTCTCTGTTTCAGTTTTGCACGGTGTCTCCCGTAGTTTAATGTCTTCGGACAATAAAAAAGCACCTTACATATTCGTAAAGTGCTTAATCCGCTTTTTCTGTTTTTTCTGTTTTAACTGCTTTGGCTCTCGGCTTTTTGGGAGTGTCAGGCTTGACCTCTTCTGCAAAACCGCCGTCAATGAGTTCCTTTGCTCTCTGCTCGGAGCATTCAAAAACTTCATTCACAGGTCGGGTTACATAACCGTTCTGCCTGTCATTAAATGCTGTTGTTACTCTGATTTTCATTCTGTCACCTCCTTTCTAAACCGGTCGAAATCGACGGGTTTAAATGCAAAAAGCACCCTATAATCAACATTGCTGTCGATTATAAAATGCTCAATTCGTAATTTTATGCTGTTTTTGTGAATTGCATATAACAAAACCGCCCTTTTTACGGAGCGGTTAGATTATGCCACTATCTTTTAGATATTGCATTTTTGTTTCTCTCTAAGCTTACTGTAAAGTGCTTCAGCATCTTTAGCTTCTTGTGGAGCATCTTCACGCAAAGTGACATTTAAACCATTTGTTACAAGGTACGGCTTAAACGCATTCCATAGAGATTTTTGTTCTTCAGTTTGTATCAATCTCATACCATCATCACCCTAAAAGTTTGCTGACTCTGTACTCGTTATACACTTCATCCATAGCTTTATCTTTTAAGCATTCAAAAGCATACTCACTTATATCCTCTATATTATAACCGTTATTTATCAATTTTTTCAACCTTTGGAGCATAAATTTTATTAAGGTAATCGCAATATTCAAAATAATCGTTAATACTTCCGAATTTTGCTCTGTAATTTTTAGCGTCTTGCCAATGAATCAGTTCGTGAAGAATTGTACTCAATCCGTCTTGCGGACAAGCCAAGTTTTCTTGTAAATCTGACAAATCACTTGTTGAAAAGTATGCTGAATTGACATTTAGAACATTCTGCATTGGCATATATGAAGCAATAGCATTTACTCGCATTTCTTCGGGAGTGACAATACAAATTTCAGGCTTTCCGCTTGTTTCAACCTCTCCGAGCATATCAAACGCTTTTCTCACTTGCATATCAAAATTATGAAGTTCTTTTCGTTTTAGCTTTACCTTATCTGAAATATAAACATTGTCACACAATGTATTTGCCTTGCGGGTATCAATTGTAATTGTTTCGCCCTCAATTTTGCGTTCAAAAGTTTTTGATATATCTTCTTCAAAAACAGGTCTGTAATATTTCTGTTCATTGGTGTTTAGTGAGAATTGCTTTGTCTTTTCTTCAAGCGTATTCGCCCTATCGTGCCACTCATCGGCTCGGGTTTGGGCAATGCGTTTATTGTCCTCATCAAGGCTGTATTCGGCACGGCGGTCAAAGCGTTCTGCCTGACGCTGTGCATACTGCTGTTTTTCCTCTATTCCTCGCTGACGGTCAAGCTCTTTGATTTCATCTTCAGACAGCGGTGCGTCCAAATCATCAAGTTCGGGATAATATGTACTTGTGCTGTCCTTACATCTCGGATGAAACAAACCGTTCTTGATTGCGGTTGAGAGAAGCGGATAGTTTCCGTCTGACTTTTTGCCGTTTGAAGAAACATCGTCAATAAACACCGTGCCGATATATTTTTGCACAATCGGGGCAACCGCCCTGTCTTGAGTTCACAACAACGAGGGATACTCCCCATTCGGCTCGCTTTTCGCCCTCACCACGCAGATAGGCTCTTTTGTTGGCTGTTTTAACCGCCATATCCGCATAATCCGAGAGCGTATGCCTTGCACCGTTTTTGTATTCCACACAATTAAGACCTGCGTTGAGCATATCTTTACAAGCCATATCAACGGCTTTTTCGTATGTAACCGCACCCGTGTTCATTGCAACCTGTGCGTTAAAAATCGCCTTGCGGTACTTGTCGTTGCTCATACGCAAAACTGCCGTTTCTGCCCTCTTTAAATCGTCTGTGGTCGATTTTATGAGTGTGTCAAGTTTACGGTCATTCACCTTAAAAAACTCGGCTGTGCTGTGTTCTGACGGCTTTTTCGGGGCTTTGAAGCCGTCCTTGACAGCTTCAAGAATTTCTGCCTCCTGACTTGCATTTCCGTCAGCTTTGGCGGTGCGAATCATCTCTTCAACCTTGCTGTTAATGGTTTTGAAACGCTTGCCAAATTTCTTTGCGTTGTGCTTACGGTACTCTTCAAGACTTTTGAGCTGTTCAGCCTGCCATTGTGTCCAGTTGTAACCCTCTTTGGTTTCTTCGGCTCTGTGGCGGCTGAAATTTCTCATCATGCTGTCGATAAGCTCGTTTTCAATTCTCTCAAAAGCCTCTTTAATGTTGTAATCACTCATTGCTTACTCATTTGCTGTCATCGTCCTGATTTGCGATATCTTCGGGTTTATCGGGTTCATTGCCCGTGTCGGTAAGGTCAACATCATCAAATGGAGAAGTTTCTTCCTCGCCTGCAATACCCTGTTCCTCTTTAATTCTCTGCACCTCTTCGGCTTTCCAATCCTCCGACTTGCTGTCGCCGTAAAGCTCATCAACCGAGGTTTCAACTCACATCAAACCGCCCTGTCTTGCTTTTGACACGGTTTCAACCTGACTTTCAAAGCTCGGATTTGCATATTCGCCGAAGTTTACGGACACTTCCAAGCCCTCAACAATACCCTTGCCGTTAAGTTCCCCGTCTGCATTGAGTACAACTGCAACAAGGCTTTGAAGTGCGTTCTGCGTGATTTTGACAAGGTTCTGCCTTGTGTAAAGGGTTGTCTTTTCCTTTTCACGCTGAGCGTCTGCATTATCAAGCTTCTTCGTATCAATGCCGAGAGTTGACGGCGATATAATACCCTGCAAACAGAGGTCAAGGGCAGTAATGTATGAACTCAAATAGCTTTCGTGCTGAATCTGCGGACTTTCGGTGTAAATCCTGTTGCCGTTGCCGTTTTCAGACATATCGTTGCCCACGGTGATAAATCGGTTGTCAAACGGATTTGGTGATATCGGCTGACAGGTTTCGGGATTTCTCGGAACAAGGCAATCAGGCACATACTGCTTTGTTCGGCAGGCTCTGAGTGCGTCCATCCACTGTGACCACACTTCATCAAGGCTGTCGAAAGCGTCTGTTTTTATGCCGATAATGCCTGCACCTCTGCCCTTGTGGCACGATTTGCCGTAAAGGACAGGTACAGCCCACATATATGATTCGTCAAATGTAACACCCTTTGAATCAATCCACGAAAGAGCGTCAACCGTGTGCAGGTCAATCTCTTTGCCGTTGTCATCATACAAAGCATAGTGAATATAGCCGTAACCGTATGTTTCTTCAAAGCGGTAACGGCGGTGTTTTTGCGTGTAATCGGTGTAAAACTTAACCTCTCGGATTCTGCCACGCACATATGTAAAGTCGATGTTTTCGGCAGGATACCATTCAACAATCGGAACATCTGATACAGCCGTGTCAAAACTGACCTTAAAAGCACCGTCACCGACAACACATAGGTCACGAAGCATTTGTTTAACCGTGTCGGACAATTTGTTCTGCTTTTCAATATCTTCCCAACGCTCTGCATAAGCGGTTGAATTTTTACTTGTAACATCTGTGCCGTTGTAGTCGGAAATTACGATATTCACAAGCGTTTCGCAGATGAGTGCCGGCAGGCCCGTGTGTATTTTACGAATTTCAAGCCCCTTTGTGCTTTTTTGCCGCCCAAAACATAGTTTTGTTTGTATCAATCTGCCTGTACAGCTCCGCAAGCTGTCTGCTGTTGCCCCAATACCAAATGCGATTGATAAAGCACTCGGTCAGATGATTGCTTGTTTCGGTGACGGTAATTGTTTTGTCGCTTGCAGGAGTAATCTGGAAAAAGTTTTTAATTCCCGATCTGATAGATTCAGCCATTCTGTTAATCAGCCCCATTTATTTCACTTCCAATAATATTTTTAAACGGCAGCCACGCATATTGACAGCTGTTAATGCAATGGTCGTGACCGTCCTCGGGTGTGTTGTCTTTATCCTCTCGCCAGCTGTAAATTTCAAACTCGGCAATCGTGTTTTTACAATGTTCAAGCACAAAATAACAGTCGGTGGCAAGCCAGCCGAGTACAAGATTGATTCGGTCAATAATCTTCGTTTTCTTCCATGCATTTGCAAAGTCATAGACACAGCCGTGCTGTCGCTTATACTTTTGAAATTCGGTAATAGTCGCTTGGTCGGCGCTGTCAATAAAAGCCGTGCGTGCAAAGCCCCATTCATCACGGTTGCGGTCAAGAAAATCAATAAAATTCTTCACCGTGTCACTCGGGGCAATAGGCGTTTGCATTTCAGCGTTGTTATAAACTCTTTCATCAAGCTGAACACACTTGCCGTGATTGGTAATGCCGTAAAATGTCATTGCGATAGTGTCAGGCGACTTTTTGCGAATAGGCGGTATCAAGACCTGCGGTGAACTGAACAAAGTGTTCCGACTTGCGGTTACAGTTCAAAAACTTTTCTGCCCACTCTTTTGATTTGATGTGTCTTGTCCTCTCAAAATTCGGGAACACAAGTCCTGTTGCTCTGCCTCGCAAACCTAAGATTTTATTTTTATAGAGCTTTGTACCTTTCGGTGCAGAGTTCTTTTTCTTTTCAATCTGTTCGGGTGTAAGACTTAAATTATCGGCAAAAGAAAAGAACCAATACCGCCAATTCGGTACAGGTTCTTCGGTAAGCTCCGCCGTAATCTCGGGAGGAACATCGTTTTCATATTTTTTAAAAGGACGGGAGCGGTTGACAAACTCCTTATACACAGGCAGGCTCGGATCATCGGGATTCAGCGTTGCAAGCATATAGTCATTACGGGTTGACATCTCTCGGATAAACTCGATATCGGCGGTGTTGATTTCGTCAATATAAACGCACCCAAACTGCGCACCGAGAACCATTTCCCATTTATCCCGACTGCTGTAACCGAGAATATAGATAATTTTGTCCTCAAACTTGATATGCGGCAGCTTGTAAGCCTTGTCGCCGTTACCACAATAGACAGCGTTACGGTGCAGGTCGAGAATACCGTTATCCTGCTGAATAATGGTTTCTTCGGCTTTACCAGTTGTCTTGGCGGCAATTGCGTGAAGCTTCTTCGGCGACTGCGACACCATTCGCATAAACTTAACGCCTGCTCCGACTGTTGTTTTTCCTGAGGCTGTAGTGCCTTCAAGAAATTCAGCCGACACATTTGTTGTGTTGATAAAGTCGATATACTTTTTGTGACAACGGGAATTTGTTACTCACTCAGTCCCTCACCACCCAACTGTCTGAACACATCGGATAGCTTTTCGGACTGCTCAACCTTTGCGTCAACCTTAACGGTGTATTCGCCCGTCATCTTGTTGAGCGTGTCAATCGCCCTGATTCTGTCGGAGGTGTCCTGCCCGTCATTCCTTGCAATGTCGGACAAAGCAACCTGTCTGTCCTTTGCACTCATAATGCGCTCATCTTTGAGCCTATCGGAAAGCTCTTTGATATAATTTGCGATTGTAGTATTTTGTAGTAATTTTGAAGCATTGGTATTAGCATATTTTGCGGAATATCCTGCCTTAACAGCACTCTCAGCGGCGTTACCGCTTTGTGCATAATATTCAGCAAATTTACGCTGTCTTGCATTTAATTTGTCTTTCACGGTATCACCGCCCTTTCGTTTTCTCACAACACAAAACCGCCCTCGGGGTGAGAGCGGTCTGTGCAATTTTTATCTTAGGAGAGTTTCGCATATGTCCTGTTTGTCAAACTTTCATAATACCATTATACGCAGGGTAAGGGTGACATTCAATGACATTTCAAAATAATTTTACGAGAAATCGAACTTTTTTCGGAACGCCTGTAACGCTTCGCCGTGCAATCTCAGGGTATGCCTTACGCTCATTTCCATACTTTCGGCGATATCCTCCCACCTCTGACAATTTATGTAATACTCGGTCAAAATTGCAATGTAACGGTAATCGTCAAGTGCGTTGATTTTACTGCGGATGTCAGTTTTCAACCGCACAAGATTGTCAATTTCCCGATTGATTTCAGCCTGAAGGTCTGCAATCCTGTCAACAATCCGCATAGGGTCATTCACTCCTGATGTCTTAACAGGCTCGTTCTGCTTAACCGATACCTGTGCAATATTCAGCCTAAGTTTCGACAGCTCGTGTTCTTTCGTTCTGATCAGCTTATCCGAAACCCTGACCGAATATAAATAATCTTTAACCGTCAATCCACTTCACTCTCCTCGTCAAGCATACCAAGTTCCTGCGCCAACGCAAAAACAGCGTTTACAATCAAACGCAAATCCTTACCTTTGATGTTACACATATTAAAGCAGCAAACATCGCCCTCATCGTTATCAAGTTTACCAAAATCAATAACAAGTCCCTTTGTGATTGTCTTGCTTTCATTGTTATCGTAATTAACGGTAATGTTTTTAATATCTTTCATTTTTTCACCTTCCTACAAGCTCGGAATTATCGTATATATTCCCGACAACTTCAATATTTTCGGAATAAAAATTTCTCCCGAGGCTTTTGTAGATATTGTCATACTCAAACCCAAATTCAGTTTCGTATGCATCGTACTTTACAACTCCATAGCCGTCACCGTCTGAGCGACCAAAAAAAATCAATGATATCTCCCTCGAAAATTTTTGTACCGTTCTTGTCAACCATACCTATGTACTGTCCGACCGTATCTGCGTAAACGGGATATTTTTCGACTGTAGGCTCTTGCTGATAAATTATTGCAAAATCGCCATCACCATTCTGTGGAAAAATACCGCCGTAAACCCAATTGCTTTTTATTTTCTCACCGTTTAATTTGACTTTTTCGCCATATCTGCGAGTTTGACCTCTAAATAATATTTCTCTCATAATTACTCCTTGTAAATACAATCTTTTAAAGCACTAACAGGACAATAAAATGTTCGTCCATCAGCTGTAGCGATATATGCAGTTGTGCCATAGGGGGTATTTCTTACATCAATTAAAATTCCATTAACACCGAGAACTGTTGCTACGAAATCTCCTATTGTAACTTCTCTCATTACTCTTCATCTCCTTCAAAATTTACAACTTTTCCGTTGTCGGTATAATCTCTGCGGTCAAATTCAAGTTTCAGCTTGTCGATAACCACACGGTCGATATGCTCCCAAAACACTTCGTCAGTGTCGGGTGTTCGACTATCTCGGTCATCGACCTCAAAGCTTTCGCACATCTGTCACGACCAAAGCCGAAATCCTTATACAAGGCAAATACAATAGTCTTAAAAATTCGCCTTGTCAGGTCATTGATTTCTTTGTCCTTGACCTTCTGATATTCCCTGTCTGCAAGGCGGTTAATCTCCGCCATAGCCTCTTTTTTTAGCTTAACGGGTATTCTCGCTTTCAACGCTTTCTCTTCTTTCAAATCCACAGACAAAGCCTGTGCTTATGGGCTTGCAAAACCTGCAATGCTTACAGCAATAAACACATATGTACAAACCTTTTTTCAGAGTATGGGCATTTCCGTATGCTACATGGATGATATTCGTGTTTACACTTTCGACAAACCTGCAATTTCATAATCAATCACCCAATTGCAGATATTTTTCAATTGTCTGCTTTGCTGATGTACTGCCATAACATACCTTTACGGCGTATCCGCACCGTGAAAGATTCTGCAACCATTTATCCTGATGTTCAGAAGTCTTATTGTTGCCGACTTTAAGCTCAATATATAAGCCGTGATATTTACCTTTTGGCACAGCAAGGCATAAATCCGGAACACCTGCCCTAACTCCTTGCCTTTTAAGATGTGCGGCTTCGGCTTTATCTCTTCTGCCACCATTTGGAACAGCGTACAGCATTGAAAGTTCAGGATGTATTTTCATTTGCACACATTTATCCGCCCATTTAATGAGTTTACATTGCTCCTGTGCTTCAGACATCATTTTCATTTCCTCTCGTAAAACGGTAATTCTTATTTTTATCGGCTTTAATAAAAATTTTCGGATTAGCCATTTCTGAAATTCTACTGCCTAAAGCCTCATCAATCTGCGAAATCTGTTCAAGTGATAATTCAGATGTTATGACAGTCGGCAATCCTTCATTGTATCTGTAATTGATAATCTTAAATGTAGCATTGACATCAGCTGTTGAGACAAAATCGCCCCTGCGAGTTTTAAAGAAATCATCAATGTAAAGAATTTCCGCTTGCTTATATGAATTTATGAGAGCTTCATACACCTCTAAATTACTCGATGCCTGCTTGATTTTGGTAATATCATCCTGCCAAAGCATATATTTAGGTGCTTTGCCTTTTTTGAGTAATGCTCCGACAATAGCCGTACATATATGTGTCTTTCCACAACCGGGCTGACCGCCGAAGAAGAACCAATCAGAGCATTTGTCAATGTACTCATATGCTTTATCTTTCACATATTTCTGCCAATCTGAGGTTGTCTTGTAACTTTCAAAAGTATATCGTTTAAGAAGTTTTTGAAGACCGCTGTTCTGCATTCTGTGAAGTTCATCTCGAATTTTCATACAATCACATTTGCAAGCAACCACATCATATGTAACCTGCCCGAAAGGCGTTTCGCCTGCCTTTACACGGTAAATATAGCCTCGGTTCATACATTTCTCGCACTCATAGCCAATGAGCTTACCGGGTGTTGAGTTAAACACTTTTGCTTCTTGTTCGGCTTTTTCTCTCGGAGTGAGTTCTTTAGAAGACTTTCTCGCCCGTTGGATAATTTCCTCCGCTCGCTGTGGTGACATTATTCTTGACATTATCGCTTGGATTGAATCCATATCCTACACCTCCTCTGTCTTGGACCTTATTAAGCCATTTAGTAATGAAACCTTTAATGCCGGTTCTTGTTTTTCTCCTGCTCGGATTAGCTTCGAGCCACCCCAACATCGAACGCAATTGTTGTTCTACATCAACAGCAGGATACAAAATTTTGTAGTGCTGAACATCAGATTTTGAAACTGGATAATTACTCTTATCGTTCAAAGGTAATGTAAGAAAAATATTTTCACCGGCGGTGTCGGCTGCATTTGCAGACGGCATCGCATAATAATTATTTCTATTTACTTTACTTTCCTTTACTTTACTTTTTCTTTGTGTCGTTCTCGGAGAGATTATGTTCATTCTCGAGAGATTATGCTCATTTTCAGGTATAACTATATAAGCCTTTGTTTCTTCCGTTTTCAAAAGCCAATATAATCTATTTATTGTGCGACCTCGCACGGAGCGTTTTTCGATAGCGTACATATATCGTTCTTGCATCATTTTGTTGGTCAGTATGCTCTCCCTATCAAACAGCCCGTTATCAAACAGCCCAATTCGTAAGCAAAGCTTAACTACCTGATTTACCGTATCTGATTTAATTCCACCGCTCATTCGTTTCGCTATCGTGGCAGCACTGGTTTCTTCTCGCCACTCATAATAGTAACCATTTGTTGCATAAGCTTTGGTACAAATCCAAAAAAATACTCCAAAGCCGTCCCAACCCTGTGCATCAATAAGCACATCAAATCTCTCATCATCATCGAACAAGTGAACATCCCAAGCCGCAAAGTCAAGCCCTCGCTTTGGTTGTCCAGCCATTCACTGTATCACCTCTTTCTTTTTTGTATTAAGTTTCAGCTTTGTACAAAGATATTCATCAAGCTCTATACCGTAGATTTTGTACTTATCAAACAGCTCTTTTTCGTGCCGATGTGCTTCATCGTGGTGCTTTCTGCAAAGGCATATAGCTTTTAATCCTATATGTACAATCTGTTCCCTATCTCGCCCCATACCAATTCTGTCAACATGATGAACTTCACCTGGTGCATTGCATATTGCACACTTACGATTTTCAAGACAACTGTACTAGTATCTGCCTATATCATCTGTAACATTAAGCAGAGTATCTCTTGTTCCGATATTTTGGTAGAAACAAAAATCTATCAGATAGCTTATGAAATCTCTTGCTACGCTTTTTTTTTCGCAATCAGACAGCGAAAAGTATTCAATGCCAAATTCACCGCAAAAATTAAACTTGAAATATTCTTTAATCCATTCGGGATTATCTCCGCACCAAAATGCTATATCTCTGATGATTGCGTATATTTTTCTTCGCTGTTCGGCAGAAATCGTGCGTCCGTCAACAATTCTGAGTTCAATTTCATGTACTTGTTTCTGTGCAAGTTCTCTGCCGATACGCTCATGCGGTCTTACTATTAAGTTATATCCGTCATAAGATACTATGTTCGCTGATGTAATCATACTAAGTCCTCATGTTGGTGCATATAAACGAAGAAACTGTTATTACCCATATTTTGATACAACCATTCATCGCACTTTTCTTTGCTCAAATGTGTACGAAGAACTCTATCTTCGTACACATATTGACCTTTCAATCGTTTATCTTTTATTCGATTAAGTAATTCTGTTTTTGAGTAGTTAGCTTCTACAAGATACAAATCGTAGTTCTTAGCTGTTATATGAGCGATTTCCGATGTATCAGTTGCGTATATAACTTTATATATCCCCTGTTGAGTGTTGAAGTGTAACTTCCAGCCGATATTAGGAACATCATGCCGAAGTGGTACTGCTGAAAAAGTAATATTGCTGATTGAGTACCATTTATCCTGAGCGACTATGAAAGAATTGTATTGAAAGGAGGTATCACCTAATAAAAAAAAGCTTTTTGCAAAGATAATTGGGGTAAATTATCCGAATACAAGGGTGTTCGGACAGCAGTCGCTTTAGAGTAGCAACATTACAATGGTCTCCGTGTTGATGAGTTAAAAAACATATTTAACTCGGTCAACCACTTCACACTCAACAAGTTTGTTGAACGGCACTCCGCAGTCAATCAAGACCTGACCGTCAAGAAAGACTGCGTTGCCATTAGAGCCTGTGCTTATTATCTCTAAATCAATCATTTCATTCTGCAAGATCATCAATAGAGAACTGTTCTTCATCCGGTTCAGATGAAGATGAATTGTAAATTTCAGGTGTTTCAGCAGGAACTTCTGCATCAATCATGGTATCGGTGTCATAATCGGGAGTTCCGTCAGCATTGATAATATGATTATCAGCTTCATATGCTGTCTGCATTTCAACACTCATAATACCCCATTTGCTTATAAGCTGTCTGAGCATTGTCTTTTTTGCCATAGCATCAAAATCCTTTGCCCAAAAAGTGTAACTTGTACCCTTATTGACATCGCTTGCATATCCGGCTGAATACTTCATAGCGTGCTGTTTCATCTTATCCTTACTCCAGTAAAGAGCTTTCTCAAAGCCGTTTACATAGCGAAAATAAGCATAATATCCGATTGTTTCAGCTGTTTCACGCTCTGTTTCATCTTCAATCATTTTGATTGTAATTTCTTCTGTGAGCGGATCCCAATTAAGAAGTTCTCTCTCTTTGATTTCCACCACATTAAGTCTTTTTTTATACTGTCCTGAACGGATAGCAAGCTGAATATAGCCACGATAGCCAAGAACAAATGTAGCTGTTGTACGCTTATTCTTTCTGTCCTTAAACGGGACCATATAATACTGACCGAGCTGTGGTGACGGAGGAAGTCCGAGAGAGTGACCGCAAAGAGCCGCCGAAAGAATTGTAGCTGCATCGCATTCTTCGAGTGCAGGATTTGTACTCACCACAGATGTGATAGCCGCCGTAAATTTCTGAATTTCCTTCGGGTCTTTCATTGAGTTTGAAAGACTTTTCTGAAAAGCCTGTGTCTGGAGCATTGACGAAAACTTCGGCTTTCTCTGCTGAATCTGATTGTTTTGATTATTATAATTACTCATAGCGCAATCCCCTTTCGTTGATTAACTGCTTAACAGTGAGTGCAAAATCTTTAAGCTGTGATTTTGTACCGTAAACCTTGAATGACAATGACAGAACTTTTTCATCTTGCTGTGGCTGTTCTGATATTTCTTCAACCGGAGGAGCAACTTCTTCAGGCACATTTGCAACAAACGGTTCATATTCGTCAAGAGTGTTGCTCACAGCCTGCTCGGCTTTTTCACGCTCTGCTCTTTCGGCTTCTGCCCTTGCTTTTTCTTCTTCAATAGCCTTGTACCTCTCGGTTACGGAAGTTATTGCAACCGATACATTCAAAGACCGCTTATACTCGTACAGGATTTCGTCCTTGTGCTCCTGCGTTGCGATAAGCTTTAAGTCATCCATAATCTTGTCAAGGTTAGATTTTATAGTTTCTTTAAGCTTTTTTGAGAGATACGCTCATAGTAATGTTTAAACTAACTTGCTCATATGCCACAAAATCAATACCGAGTGATTTTGAATACTCATCAAAATAGCTTTTTGATTTTTCGTACTTTTCCTGTTTAAGACCCTGCTCAATGGCGTCAACCTTACCTTTAAGGGCGGAATCAGCTTTCTTATAAGGCAATGACACGCAATCTTTGTAAACTGTTTCAAAAGCCTCATAAGGTGTTATTATTTCCGATTTAACCGCTTTTCGGCGAGTTTCAAATTTCGCAAATTCCTTATTGAGCGATGAACGCAACTTCTTGATTTCCTTGTAGTTTTCGTCTGTACATATCATTTCGCAGGCAGTGTTTACCTTTTTCTCAATTTCAGATTTAACCAGCTTGAGATTCTCGATGATGACAGGAATCTGAGCTACCTGAATTAAATCGGTTGAATCAGGTTCTGCATCATTAACTGTTGACAGATTTTTTACTTCTTCCATATCAGCAGTTTCAAGCAAATTAACGGGTTCTGTAATTTTGGCCATTTTATGTTACCTCCTTAATCTATTGACCATTCTTCCTCGGTAATGCCGTGAAAAAGTTCGGCACATTCACGAGAACAGAAAATATCATCATTTGTATCTCTGAAATATGTATAATCATATCTGAGTTCTGCGTTGCACGCTCTGCAATGCCCCATTACCGGTACTTGCGGTGCGTTTGGGCACATCGGATTACACGGAGTGCTTCTGCATACTTCGCACATTTTAATATCTCCTAACTATTGATTTTTCGATTCAATATGATATAATGAGCTTGTTTAAATTTCTTTTTGTTTAATCCCGTGTTGTTCCTAAGCAATGCGGGATTTCTCTTTGCCTGCAAGTTGCATTTCAAACAACGCCTTTGATACTCTTTCAGCTCTGAGTTCTTCCCTGATAAGCTGTTCAAGGTAATAATCCTCAAGGCGTTCACCGTTTGCATCACCAAATCGGCTGATAATAACCGCCAACTTGTTCTTAGCGTGTGCCTTAGCAATTTCAAACTCAGATTCAGTGCATATGTATCCGTTTGAGGATATAAAATCAGTGTAATTCAAAATATTTTCCCACCTTTATATTTGATAAACATTTTGCTAAGGTCCGCAAAATGTTCTTTTCATCAAACAACCTTGTAGTCGTTGGCATTTTCAACCCCCACACATTCAAAAACATATGTTTCGGCCTTTGCTGATTCATACATTGAAAGTTTTTCACAGAGTTTAGTGTTCTCATTTTTATAACCTCTTAATGCATATTGAGCGTTTGTGCTATTTTCTTCGGCTTGGGATTTATCAATGCGAGCTTTTTAACTCATTTTTGAGATTTTTTGTTTTCTTCTCTTAACTCCTTAACATCTTTGAGCAGTTTTCTGCGTGTCGGGTAGTTTTTAAATGCCACATTTGTTATACTCCTTTTCTTTTGGCGGTTATTTGCAATAATATCCATTTCTGTGCTCCTCTATATACTGCTCAATTTCGTTTTTCTTAAAGCGCCAGAGCTTTTCAATCTTAAAAGCAGGGATTTTGTTATCTTTTGCAAGTTTTGCAACATGGTCGGGATTCATAGCGAGCAATCGTGCCACATACGGCACATCTACTACACACGGTATATCATCCCAATTGATGATAGGTCTTTCTCTCGGCATATGTACACCTCCTATTTTTCGTTGGTAATTTTGTCTGAAACGATTTCGACTGTGTCAATAAGTTTAAGTTTTGCCATTTTCTCACCTGCTTTTCGATATTTTATTGCTTTACACGACCTTAAATGTTATGATTAACTATGAAAGGAGGCATAAATATGAATGATATTTTATCGTGGTTGACTTTAATAATATCCGCAGTTTCAACCTTATGCACTTTGGTTCTGTCTTGGATATTATTTAAAAAGGAACAGAACAAAACCTATCTGAAAGAACGATATGAATTAGTGATTTTCCCCATATTCAACCTGCTTGAAGAACATTTGTACAAAAAGGAAATTACTTCTGAAATTAAACAAGCCGTTGAAAAATGCGAAGATATTATTGCCGATAATAAACTTATCGCAGGCGGAAAACTCAGCTATGTATTTTCTCTTCCATTAGATAAAATTAACTTTCAAAGCATTTCAAAATTAGTCGACAAAGAATATGATGATTGTTGTTGTGCTTTAGGAATTCCTTTAAGACCGTTAGATAAAAAGATGTATACATACAAAACACGAAACATAAAAGTTTTAATATTAGGAATCACTAAATATTCAATGCCGTTGATTGCGGTTTTCCTATTATCAGTAATTCTAATTGTACTTTTTGAATACTTCTTTCTTAACGGATAACTCCTGCTTTGATAAGCATTGCTATAATCAGCAGAAGTAAGCTAATTGCGTTGAGAATAAACACTACAAACATTAAAAACTTGTTCAATTTTCATTCTCCTTTGCCCACTTAATCAGATCCATAATTTGAGCGTCGTGCTTATCAAGGTAGCTGTCTATTGTTTTATACAAATGGGCGGCTACTATTTTTATTGCTAATACTGCTGAAACAAAAGCTGTGCAAAGCATTAGCAGTCCTAAAATTATTATTACTTCCGTCTTTTCTTCACCTCCTTACGCTGTTTTCTGTGAATAAAGCAATGTGTTATTGTTTTAAACGACCTTGTATGGTAATATTAAACAAAGGAGTGGTACATATGCTTGATAAGAAATGCAGAAAGATTGTAAAATGCTGTTTAAAATATTATCCTGACGAAAGAATTATTCAAACAACAGATTTACAAAAACACCTAAATTTCAGCAAGATTGAAATACACTATTGCTGTCAGAGATTGAATGAATTAGGTTTCTTTGATTCATTTCAAACTTCAATAGAAGACACGGTTCATTTTGTTCCGAGTTATAAATTGTTTAATTATAAAGAACACGAAAGAACGAAGATTAAAGAGTTTTTGATAAACTCTGTAGCAATACCCGTCATCGTGTCAACACTATCAAGCATACTAATAACGCTGATAACACTGATGATATCAGGGATACTGCAATAGATGTAAAAATCGGGTGCTTCATTAACCATTCAAGAATAAACACCTTATCTCACCCCTTAGTTTTGGTTGGGTTGCAAATATGTTTTGCAAATGTTATAATCGAGCAAAGGAGCTGATTATATGTGGGTAATAATTAGTGGTATTTTAGGCATTGCAGGCTTTTTAATATCTTTAATAAACCTGATTAACTATTTTGTTTCGCACAAAGTGAATTTGGAAATCACAATGCTTGAATACGCATACAAATTAGGCGTGCAGGGAAAGAAAAGACTTTTCATTCATTATAAACTTAACAATAAATCGCAACTGCCTATTTCTGTTACCGACATTCAATTAGTTCTGAACGGCATAGAGTACACCGAAGATTACAACACCCACGAAGTTAATTCTTATCATCACAAGGCAAAAGGTGTTGATGAGTATGTTCCGACATACAATGAACATCTGCCTATCAATCTTGAGTGCCTACATTCTCATTCGGGTTACCTCGTTTTTGTAATTCCTGAAGATAATTCTCCAAATCTCGATAAAGGTCTGACTTTTCAAATTCGCACCAATCGGAATAAGGAAGTACAAAAGAAAGTGTCATTGAATGAGGTGGTAACGCTCCGCTCCACTCTACCTTATCAAAAGTATAAAAATCTTTTTCTAAAGGATAAGGCGGAACATAAGGTGCACTGACAGTTTTGGTGACTGTTGGTGCTTTTTTCTATGTTGAATAAATTATTAAAAAATCCCATTTTCTCACCCCTTAGTTTTGGTTGGGTTGCAGTTTCCTTTAAGAAACTACATCAGCAAAAAAAAAAAATAGACATAATCTTATCTGAATTAAGTCCGAGAATTTTTGCAAGCTGTGCGATTTCTTCCTGCTTGAAACAAGTGACACCATTTATCCTTGTATAAAGTGTCTTTTTATCAATTCCCATTTTTTCAGCAAGTTTTGGAATTGTAAAATTGTTTCTTGCAATTTCAGCTTTAAGATCACTTGTATTCACTTTCTATCACCTCGTTTCCTTTAGGACACTTAAATTATATACTGCTTTCAGTCCTTTGTCAACCACTTTAGGAAACTTTTTTATATTTTTTCGGTTTAGTAGTTGCTTTTTTGAAACTTTGTGTTAAAATATAGTTACAGACCTCTTATAAGGAGAGACAAAAATGGATATAGGAAAAATGATTAACCAAAGAAGAACTGAATTAAAACTAACTCTTGAACAGGTAGGGCAAGCAGTTGGTGTCGGCAAGAGTACCGTCAAAAAATGGGAAGACGGTTATATATCTAATATGAGAAGAGATAAAATAGCTTTATTAGCCAAAGTCTTAAAAATGAACCCTGTTTCTTTTATTACTGGTGAATTTAAAGAAGAAGAAGACCAAGCAACCCCCCTTCCGCAAACAAATGTATTTATGCGACCGGTATATGACAGCATTTCGGCAGGGTTCGGAGTGATAGCTCAGGATGTGCCTGTTGACTATATGCCTACATACATCACCTGCCCCTCAGAACAGGATAAATATATATGGATAAATGTTCACGGTGATTCTATGAGCCCTCTGATTGATGACGGCAGTAAAATTCTTATTAAAAAGCAAACCTCCGTTGACAGCGGTCAGATTGCCGCAGTCCTCGTTGACGATGAAGAGGCTGTTGTTAAAAAGGTCCTTTACAACGATAACACCGTTGAGTTGCATTCAGTCAACCCCTACTATCCCCCCCGAGTGTTCAAAAATAACGACGTCACCCGTGTTCAAATCCTCGGTCTTGTAAAAGAAGTAAGTAGGCTTTGCAGTAAGCCCCATACACCGACAACCACGGTCTGCCGATTAAATAGGATAAAAAAAAAAGACCGTCCACAGCTGGCATAAAACTACTTTAACTCTTCAGTTACAAAATTTTAACAATAAGCATATTTCAGTTGACAAATCTTGTGTTATATCCTATAATGTTAACATAATAAAATTATCAACTGGAGGTTTTCTATGCCAAATGCAGTCACAGACAAAAAGGTAATTTCTAAAGTAGGTAAAAATGATTTTATACAGATGGGGTTAGCTATTGAAGAAGCTGATATATTAGCTCTTTCATACATAAAAGACACCAAAATGCTAAATGTTGCAAGCGCCATTCCATTTCATCAAACCATAGTTAATTTTGCAATAGACCTTGTGTTGGAAAGGAAATGTGACGAGGGCCTTATCAAGTATAACTATCGCTATGAATATAATAAGGCGAGAAATTGCAAACATATTGAGTTAATAAAGAATGATATGTTAATTACACATTGTTCGGGGAATAATAGTGATTTTCCAAGAAGGGCAAAATACAGGGAGAGACTTTGTACAAATCAACTTTCGCTTTTCGAAGAAACAAACTCTGATGTTATGTACTGCATTTTAATGCACTCCTCTCAATTACAATTAGGACACAAACCTATTATAGCTATAGGCGTTCCTGACTCTACATGCAATAAATGGTGTAACTATATACCATTGAATTCTCTTTCTGGTATTGTACCTTTAGATGTCAAGCAAACTGAACCAGACATTGAAAAATTCCACTTTGCTATGAAAGAAAGATTAAAAAATCGGAAATAGGGTGATATTGTGAGTAGCGGTGTACAAATCAATCCGCACAAATTAACAGAAGCGCGACAAGCTCGTGCTCTTAATATTTCAAAATTAGCTGAATTAGTTGGGGTAACAAGGCAAGCTATATCAAAATATGAGCAAGGCTCTTCTAAGGTAAGCGTAGATGTTTTAAACAAACTTTCTTCGGTTTTGGAATTTCCTGTTAGCTTTTTTTTATAAACCTGACAATGATATATCATATTCTCAAAGCACAGTATTTTACAGAAGTTTTAAAACTTCTGAAGAAACTGTTAGGAGTATGATAAGAATTAAATGCAACTGGACTTATAATGTTTATTCATATCTCAACAGCAGAGTTACTATGCCGACACTTAACTTACCAAATTTAGATTTGTTGCTAAATCAAGGAGAGCTTACGCTTGATTCTATACAAAATATTGCTAACGCTTTAAGAAACTATTGGAATTTAGGTAACGGACCTATTCTAAATTTAACTAATGTTTTGGAACGAAACGGAATTATTGTATCTGGAGGAAACATTACGGCAACAAAAACAGATGCCTGTTCAGAAGTACTCTATGGTGTTCCTGTTATATTTTATGACAAAACATTGAAATCTTCTTGTCGAATCAGATTCAGCCTTGCTCATGAGCTCGGTCATATTTTATTGCATAGTTATGTAACAAATGAAGATCTAAAAAATAAAGATTTCTTGGACAAAATAGAAAAAAGAAGCAAATACCTTTGCTTCTTGCTTTTTACTACCGAGAGAATCGTTTATTTTGGATGTTAATGCCCCTCTCTAGAGTATTTTATGTTACTGAAAGAAAAGTGGAAAGTATCCATTTCTGCTTTAATATATCGTTGTAAGGAATTAGAATTGATTGACAACAATCTAAATTTATCTTTGCGAAAGAGAATATCAGCAAAACGTTGGAACAAAATAGAACCATTAGATGATACTATTCCTTACGAAAATCCACAACTTTTTAAACAAGCCCTGAATTCATTATCCAAAATTCAAATACAAAAAAAGGCGATATTTTATTTTATTTTTCTTATAATCAAAAAAAAAGATTTATCCGATATTGTAGGATGTGACAAAAACTTTTGGAACGATGATATAGAGAAGCCTTTACAATTTTCATTGATTTACTAATAAATACAAGCAAACAACAACTTCTAGTACATATAACTAAATAAAAATCCGCCCTGCTCGACTGGAACTCGAACAGAGCGGAATCACCTACACAGGGTGCAGATGATGCGATATTATAACGCTACAATATTGTATCATATTCCCCTGAATTTTTCAAGTTTTGAATATCAGGAGATTTTTGCACCCTTTTTTTAAACAAAAGGAGTGTATAAAATGAAAAAACGCAAAGACGGGCGCTATCAGAAGAACATCTATATCGGACGAGATGAAAACGGTAAACGAAAGTACAAATCCGTATGTGGCACATCACGAAAAGAGGTTGAAACGCTTGCCGCCGAATTAAAACAAAAACTCGGCAAAGGCATAGATATCTCATCTGATGATACATACGGATGTTGGAAAAAGCGCTGGCTAACGGTTCAGAGGTCACTGCAAACACCACAGCAATACAAAACGCTTGAACGGTATCTCAAACATTTTACAGAGCTTGAACCTTACAAAATCAGCAAGCTGACAATTGCCGACTTTCAGAAATCGTGTTCGACTTAGCCGCTAAGAACCCAACAACAGGCAAGCCCACAGCGAAAAAATCGCTGAAAGAGTTCATCGCAACCGCAAGCCGAGTGTTTGAGTATGCTATTGAAAACCGAGCTATCGACTTCAACCCACTGAAATATGTCAAAATATCAAAGAATGCGGCAAAGAAAAAAGAACGCAGAGCCTTGTCACCTGAAGAGCAAAAGCTAATAATCAACACTCCGCACAGAGGAAGATTGCCGGCAATGATTATGTTGCTTGCAGGACTGCGAAGAGGTGAATGCCTCGGCTTGCAATGGGCGGATATTGACTTGAAACGCAACAAAATAAATGTTCATCAGACTTTGGTTCTTGACGGAAACAATTCTTACATAAAAGCAGGAGCGAAAACAGAAGCAGGTGTCCGCAAGGTTGATATTCCGACCGTTCTGTCAGACTATCTGAAAAGCCTTGCACCCCACTCCCCATTTGATTATGTAGTCACAACCGCCAAAGGCAAACTTATGACAAATTCAGCGTGGCGGAGATTGTGGGAGAGTTACATCAATTGCCTAAACCTCGAAGCATTCAATTCACAGCAAGGCAAAATTGTCGGCATTGCTCCACGCAGTAAATACTGCCCCGACGGTATTCCGCAGGTCATAGAACCGTTTACAGCCCATTGTCTTAGACACACCCACGCAACAAATCTTTTCTATTCGGGCTATGATATTCTCTACATTCAACACCAGTTAGGGCATACCAAACCCGAAACCACCTTGAACATTTACACGCATTTAATGCAAGATGATACTGAAGCACCTGCGAAAAAACTTGATGATTTTCTCAATCGTAAAATAAGCTAAAAAATAAATGCAAGGCAAATGTTAGGCAACTGAACTTAAAAAGTCCGATAAACACTAAGCTTTTCACACATTTATTAAGTGGTTTGGGACCAAGATGCCGCAGGTTCAAGTCCTGTCACCTCGAGCCTTTTATTTTTTGCCAAAATTACTTAAAATGCCTTAAAAGTGGCTTAAACACTGGGTTTTTGAGATTTTAAAAATTCAGTTGAGTAATTTTGAATTAAGTTAAAACAAAATAAAATGCAGTCAAACTTACTGTCATTTTAGTTTGCCTGCTGATTTTCAAGGAAACAAGATAATATATTTTAAAATTTATTACATCGTAACACAAAAGATTTTTTATTATTAAAACAACAAAGAGGATAAGCAATTTTTTCTAATGCTTAACCTCTTTTTTTATTTTGTTGATTACAGAGCATTCCCATACCATAACTATCCTCTATATTTTTGTTCTCAATTAACATTATACTTCATCCCCTACAAGTATTTCTCATTTTACCCTACTGCTTTAAAAGCCTCTTCAGCTGTAGCATAAACATTTTCTGGTGCTATGCAAAACCATCTTCTATGAATACATTCTTTGGTTGACTCGTTATATTCAGGTGTAAGCTCTACATCGAATTGAATCAAAAGAACCAAATAAACCTACACTACATCTTAATACATCAGAAGTGTCTTTATCAATACAGTAAACACTTCTATGTTCAAGTCTTGCCTTTTTAATATCTCTGATTTTCATTAAAATACCTCCTTTAAGTCCTGTATAATTTTTTTCTTCTTAGGGTTGGGGTCATTGCTATACCTATCAGGTGAGATTCTACTGTCGATAAAGAAATTTCTTCGTCCTTGATTGCTTTTGATAATACCCTTATGTATTTATTATAATCAGGGTGCTTTACCGCTTCCTCGGCTGATAGATGAAAAATATTCTTTAAACCCTCATCACCTACAAAACTGCATATTGTCATCTTAATACCTCTTTTTCTATTTTAAATATAATTACTTTCTAAAGATACTATTTAAAAGTGTACCACATATAAAGCACAACCGCTAAACATAGTATTCCACCTACAAGCACCAATACACTGCAAGCCACACTATGATTGCCCCTCTTATACCAATCATTTAAATTTAACACACACGAAGTTACTACTACTATTAAATAATCAAACAATAGTATTAAACAATCATCAATACCCATATACTCTACAACCTTTCCTTTTATTTTATTATATTATACCATATATTATAATTAAATTGAATACTTTCTTTTAGTATAATATTTATTTTTTAACATAGAAAAAGAGGGTTCATAAAGAACCCTCTCTTCCCGATAATTATTTTAAGGATTTACACTTGCTGTCAAATTAATACCTACACGCTTAGTTGATAAGAACTTTCTTATCCCAGTTATCATTTGCAGATACTTCCTCGTCGTAAGCTGGAGTGATTGTTTCGGTCCAAGCTGGAGTAATAACTTCGTCATATGCGTCTTTCCAATAGCCATCTTCTACTGTTTTGGTTCCTACTTTAACCCACTGCTTTTCACAATGATAAGCTCCCGCACCATTTGTTTCCAATTCCCAAGTAAGATGCTCTCTCATCTGATTAGCATCTACTAACTGCATACCGCAATTATTACACACATCGATGTAGCCGTATCTCATATCATCCTCTTCGTGAGTACCCGTCACAATCCATTCTCTATCATGATGTTTTGTCACTGCAGGGTGATATTTTGTCACAGCATCGTGATGCTTATAGTACTTATATTTCTTAGCTGTCGTTTCAGCCTTTGATGACTCACTTGGCTTCGCTGGCTTCTGATTATTACTTGAAGAGTTGCTCGGCTTAGCTGGCTTCTTGTCGTTAACAGATGTATTTGTCTTTGAAGAGTTGTCTTTCTTTGATGATGTATTTTCTTTCTTTTCGGTGTTACCCTTGTTGCTGTTGTTATTGTTAGATACCGTAGTTTTTACATCGTCAACCTTAACTGTAACTGTCTTACCGTCATCGGTTTTTACTTCTACTTTGCCGTCTTTTACTTCGACTTTCTTACCATTCTTGTCTGTGATGTTGCCGTCTTTGTCAACCTTGATTTCACCCTTGTCTACCAAATCCTTTAACTGCCTTTGGTACTGTAGTTTTCGGTACAGTTGTTGGAACAGTTGATGTCTGTACGGTTGAAGATATTACTGACGGCTCTGTCGGTTCTTTCTCAGCGTTACAGCCTGCAAGAATGCTTATGCCGACTGCTGATGTGCCTGCAAGTATTGTAGCAACGCAGACAACGGCAATTACCTTGGTTTTTACTGTCGCAGTTGCTGTTGCCTTTACAATAGATGAAACTGTTGACTTTGCACCTGTCGCAAAGCCTTTTGTTGCAGATGTTGCAAGTGTCTGTCCGTTCGGGAGCTTGATTGTAATGTTCGGTACTGCAAGGCTCTTTGCTTCTTCCTTGCCAACAGTTGTAAAGAAAGGTACAACAACAACGCCGTGAAGCTTGTCACCGCTTTTGTTTTCGTAATCTTCAATTGCAGTTTTCATCTTTGCCCTTGGTCATTTCATTAAAATAGTGCATAATCACTGTCTGATACTGAACATCGGACAGTACTTCCTGCATAATCGAAAGAATAATTTCTCTCTTTGCCTTGTCTGAAATGTATTCTTCGGGAATTGATATACGCTCGTCAACTATTGCCTGATTTTCAAAAATTTCATCGTCCAGTTGGATTTCACCTTTACCTTTCAAATAATTTTTGCACTTATTAACGGCAATTCTGTTAAGCCAACTTCTGATTTGTGATGATTTTTCCAAAGATTGGATTTTTAAAAAAGCCGTTATGTAAGTTTCCTGCATAATGTCCTGTGCGGTTGTTTCGTTCTTTAAAAAGCTGATACAAGTAAACCACACTTCACGCTCTGTAAGCTTGTAGAGCTTTTCAAATGATTTGTTATCTCCCTTTTTAATTTTCTCTACTAAGTGGGAAATGTTCATAAAATAACCTTCTCTCATTTCCTTTCATAATATAGACAATTTAAAACGGCTTTTGATTTTATAAAATCCGAAAAAAATTTTAAAATTTTTCAAATTTTGTCGATTTTTTAAAAAGCAAATATTTTTCGCATAAAACAAAAAGTGCGTAGCTGAAGCTACGCACGAAAAATACATAGCTTTGATTGTTGCGACACAATATTTCACTTATAAGGTGTGAAAAGTAAAGCCTGCATTTTTACCGAAATAAAAAACACACACTTAGGTGAACTTAAAATTAAATTTTTGTTTGGCATTTTTATTTTAGCATACAATATGTGAAAATTCAATATTATTTAAATTAACTTTTAAAATTTATGTAAAAAGAATTTAACAATATCAATTCCGTACTATCATATTTCTGTTTATCAAACATCCCGTTTACAAGCAAAAAGTATATCGTTGTATCATTGTTATTGTACAGAATTAAATTTGCATAAAAAATCAGGCAATCGTTATGACTGCCCGATTTGTTTTTGGAAAATTTACAATTTTAATCCTATTTATGCACTGTTTTACACGCACTAAACGTAATCAAAGTGCCATGACTTTTTGAGAGATTTCTGCCGGAGATGACACTGTGCGGACGCACTTGTACTCTTCGGTTTCTTCCTTGGTTTTAAAGCCCCAGCCGTATAGCACAGCGAGGAAGTCCATACCTATTTCTTCCGCACCCTTTGCCTCGATTGTGCTGTCGCCGACAAGGATACTTTCTTCAACAGAAACTCCTGTCTGCTCACACGCCTGCAAAAGCAGATGACTCTTTGTGAGGTTTGTACCGACATCTGTTGCACATACTGCGTCGAAAACATCCGACGCCTCGTAGGTTTCAAGAATATCCGTTGTGAACATTCTGTGCTTTTGAGTTGCTATTGCAAGCTTAAAACCGCTTTTCTTGAGTTCACGAAGAGCGTCATAAATTCCGTCATAGACGGTGAACATCTCTTTTCCTTTCTGGGAATAAAGTTTGCTGTAATTCTTTACGGCATATTCAATTTCGTCATCACTCATATTAAAGAGCGTTTTAAATCCGTATTCAAGCGGTGCGCCGATTACTCCGTAGAGTGCGCTGTGTTCAACAGGCTCATAGCCCATTGCAACTGCTGTTGTATTGAAACAATATAAAATTCCGGGGGCTGTGTCGGCAAGAGTGCCGTCAAAGCCGAAAACAACTAATTTTTTCATAAAACCACCCAATCTGCAAATAGATAAATTCATAAACAATTTTTTTTTACAAAAGTCTTTGTCCTGCAAATATGGAAATACATCTCAGGGGAATTATACCATTTTACGGAGATAAATACAATACTAATTTTTCCACAAGTATTAATTTGGGAATAAAAGTGCCGAAAAATATGCAATTATTGTTCTTTTGCAAGCATATGCCCATCGAAACAAGTCGAAAACCAGAGCTTTCAACTTACTTTATTTCTTGACAACATCGTGTGTGCGTTATAAAATTGAAGTACATTATATTGAAAGGTTATTTTATTATGACTTCTGCAAAGCATAAAAATCCCGCTGCTAAGCCAAAAGAAAAATATTCGGTACAGCAGGCGCTTACAAACTACTATCTGCTTATTATGTTCACGCTTTTCCGTTGTTTTTACCGACGCATATTTTAACATCAGGCATGACAAGTATTACTTTTTTTCATTATATTGACGGGTATTCTCGTTATTGCGGAATTTCTTATTATTATGACCGCAAGCGTTGATAAACCGCCGGAAGACTCAAAGCTTGAAAAGCCTAAACCAAAGCATTTGTATGAAGAGCTTTCGTTTATGGACTGGGCATTTATTGTATTCCTCGGGATAAATGTCATTTCAACGCTGTTGTCGGCAAACCCTTTGGATGCACTTCTGGGTACTCAGGGGCGAAACAACGGTCTTGTGCTTATTGCATTTTACACCGCAGCATATTTTATGATTACAAGGTGCTTTAAATATTTTGAATACATATTCGTTGCGCTTGCGTTCGGCTCAATGATAGTTTATGCACTTGCGGTGCTTAACTCATTCTATATTGATCCTCTCGGGATGTTTACTCTTCTCACCGACCAACAGACTATTACCGACTTTACTTCAACAATCGGCAACAAAATCTGCTTTCAAGCTATATCTGCATCGCTATGCCTGTTATGATTGCAATGTCGGTTATCACGGAGAAAACCTTGCTCAGGGCAATTTATCTTATTGCAACAGGATTTGGCTTTGCGGCTCTTATGACTGCCGACAGCGATTCCGGCATTCTCGGCATGGCTGTATTTATGATTATTTACCTTGTATGGTTTTCAAACAGCCTTGTCAGACTGAAAAGATTTTTCCTTTCGGCAACTGTTATGCTGTTGTTTGCAAAACTGCTCAGATTGTTCTCGCTCTGCTTTGACGACAAAAGCAAGGGCTTTGATAAATTTCAGGAAATTTTCGTTTTCTCAGGCATCGGCTGGATATTGCTTGCAGCTTGTGCCCTTATTACAGGGATTTTGTATCTTATTGATTACAAAAAACCAAACATCACAATTTCAAAAGCCGTGCCGATTGCTCTTGCCGTTGTATTCGGATTTTGTGCTGTTGCCATGATAGGAATTATGGTATATTTCAGCTGTATTGACACCAAAACCGACCTCGGCAGTTTTGAAAGAATTATCCGCTTTAACGATATATGGGGTACGCACAGAGGCTTTATGTGGGTAAGGTCGATATGGATTTTCGGCGACGCTTCATTTATTGAAAAGCTGTTCGGCGTAGGTCCGGATATGTTCTACTCCGCATTCAGTCCGTACTTTGATGACCTTTCAAAATACGGTGACAGCTCAACAAATGCCGCCCATAACGAATATCTAAACTACCTTATCACAATCGGAATTACGGGACTTCTTTCCTATCTTGCCATTGTGTGCGGTACGATTAAGAACGCAGTTAAGTATGCAAAGGAAAATCCGATGCTGATTGCGTGCGTTTCGGCTGTTATCTGCTATGCTGTTCAGTCTGTTGTAAACCTTTATCAGCCGATTACAACTCCGCTGTTTTTCATCTTCATAGCTTTGTGCGAGGCTTTTGTAAGAAACGCCAAGGCTGAAAAATCTGCCGTATCTGCCGTATAAATATTATGACTGCGTTTCAATTCGGATAAGAAGATTCTGCATTGACTCGTTGCGGTCACGGCGGTATCGTCCCAGCTCGTAGAGGCTGTCGGGATTTTTAGTAATTATATTGGGCTTTTCCGTACAGGTTAGTGTACACGAAAAGCCCATTTCTTTATCAGCTTTTCGGTCAGGTCATTTTTGCACCGAACGGATATACAAAGCAGGTCGGTTTTTTTCCTGTTGCATTTTCAAGCAAGCCTTGAGCTTTGACAACATCTTCCGTAAGAATAGATTTATATGCTTCGTCACTCTCCCCCGCTTTTGGCAAAACACCCTTTCGTGATTTCAAAGAATGCATATCGTACGAATGATTCTGAATTTCAACATAGCCCGAATCGGACATTTCTTTCATATCGTCAAAAGTTATATGACCGTAGGTCACGGAAATGTCCTTGGTTTCGGTGAATTTTTCGGACACTGACGCAATCGGAGATATGACCGCCTTGCAGTTGTATTTTTCGAGCAAAGGGAGTGCATAATAATAATTATTATAATAGCCGTCGTCAAAGGTCAGCATAATGCATTTTTCGGGCAATGATTTTTTGCCGTAAACATAATAATCGGTAAGGTCTTTTACAACAACAGTTGTGTAGCCGTTTTCGGTAAGATATTTTAAATCGTTTTCAAAAAGAGTCGGTGAAACAGTTAAATATAATTAAACATCTGCGTGATAGAATATAGTCAAAGTTAATACTGATTACTGATTTTGGTCAATCGGTACTGACTAATATTGCATAAGGATTTATGAATTATGGCAAAAAAGAAATTTCAGCTCAAAACGCAATGCAATTTACAACGCTGTGTGCGGTACGGACACTCATCCGAGCGCACGCTGGGTTTATGATAAATTAAAGCCCGAAATTCCCGACCTTAGTCTTGGCACGGTTTACAGAAACATTGCTCTTTTTAAGGATGAAGGAAAGGTCAGCGTTATATGCAATGTAAACGGTGAGGAGCGTATTGACGGCAACACAGAGCCACACCCCCACTTTGTCTGCAACAAATGCAAAGCAGTTATTGATGTTGAAGACAATCAAAATGCTGATGACCTTGAGTCACAGCTTGCCGAAGAGGGATTTAAGGTAGAAAACAGATTTGTTATCTACTACGGCATATGTCCTAAATGTTCGGCAGAAGTACACTAATATTTATTACAAAGGAGAAGTAATTATGAAATGGTATTGCACAGTATGCGGTTATGTTTATGAAGGTCCCGAAGCTCCCGAGGCTTGCCCTGTTTGTAAGGCACCGAAGGAAAAATTTAAGCAGATGGACGAGGAGGCGTCTTTCGCAACAGTTCACGAGGTTGGCGTTGCTCAGGGCGTAAGCGAAGATATTCTCAAGGATCTCAGAGCTAACTTTGAGGGAGAATGCAGCGAAGTCGGTATGTATCTTGCAATGGCAAGAGTTGCAGACAGAGAAGGCTATCCCGAGGTTTCTGCCGCATTTACAAAGTATGCTTTTGAAGAGGCTGAACACGCTGCCAAGTTTGCAGAGCTTTTGGGCGAAGTCCTTACAGACAGCACAAAGAAGAATCTTCAGATGCGTGTAGATGCAGAAACAGGTGCTTGTGAAGGTAAGTTTGACCTTGCAAAGCGTGCAAAGGCTCAGAACCTTGACGCTATTCATGACACGGTTCACGAGATGGCAAAGGATGAAGCAAGACACGGCGCAGGCTTTAGAGGTCTTCTTAACAGATACTTTAAGTAATCATTAAAAATAAAAAATCAAAAAAAGTCAGCTTGATAATCGTATGACCAACAACTAACCGATTACACAACAGACTTTGAACAGGAGATTTGATAGTATGAAATATGTATGCGATGTTTGCGGATATGTTTACGATCCTGAAATCGGCGATCCCGACAACGGCGTTGATGCAGGCACAGCATGGGAAGATGTACCCGAGGATTGGGTATGCCCTCTCTGTGGTGTAGGCAAAGACGAATTTTCCGCAGAAGAATAATTAACAAATTGGCAATTTGGGAGCAGGCAATGCTTGCTCCCTTTTTGTGTGTACGGGAGTAAATTATGAAAAAATTGATTTCGTGGAATGTAAACGGACTTCGTGCCTGTGTTACAAAGGGCTTTGAGGACTTTTTAAAGATGTTGACGCAGATATTTTCTGTCTTCAGGAAACAAAACTTCAAGAGGGACAGATTGACCTCTTGCTTGAAGGATATCATCAGTATTGGTGCTATGCCGACAAAAAAGGCTATTCGGGAACGGCTATGTTCACAAAGGAAGAGCCGTTAAATGTAAGTTACGGAATCGGCATTGACGAACACGACCACGAGGGCAGAGTTATCACGGCAGAATTTGACAATTGTTTTGTTGTCACCTGCTACACTCCAAACTCGCAAAGCGAGCTAAAAAGGCTTGATTACCGAATGAAATGGGAAGATGATTTCAAGGCATATCTGAAAAAACTTGAAGAAAAAAAGCCGGTTATTATGTGCGGTGATTTGAATGTTGCACACAAAGAAATTGATTTGAAAAATCCGAAAACCAACCGTAAAAATGCAGGTTTTACCGATGAAGAGCGTTCAAAGATGACAGCGTTGCTCGATGACGGCTTTATCGACACCTACCGCTATTTCTATCCCGATACAGAGGGCGTGTATTCGTGGTGGTCATACAGATTCAAGGCTCGTGAAAAAAATGCGGGCTGGCGTATTGACTATTTTATCGTTTCAAAAGCTCTTGAAAGCAAGCTTGACGGTGCAAAAATCCATACCGAAATTTTAGGTTCTGACCATTGTCCCGTTGAACTGACGATTGACATTTAAAAAGCAGAGCTTATTGAACACTCCGCTTTCATATGTTTTCTGAGTAAAAAAATAGAGTACCGATTGGTACCCTGACAGTTGACATAATTATTATGTTAATATACAAGTAAAGGAAACAGCTTTAGCTGTTTCGCTTGAACGATTTTTATTTTTAATAACCGCTCTGTATTACGATTACAGGGCGGTTATTTCTTTATAGTAAACACAAAAGGTTGTTACCATTTGTAGGCAACAACCCTTTTTTAGAATCAATAGTATTCTGCTTTACCGCAACCCGAGCATTTTCTGCCAATTGTTTTAGTCTCATAATGGCTTTTCTCAGGGACATTAACTTTTTTGTACCTACCTGTACATTAACCCATTCATTGCGATACGAGCCCTTGCCACCGTTTAATCTGTGATTCACAATATGTTCTCCAAAATCATCACTTGATAAATCAGTAATATCCGCACCACAGTCATTGCAAATAGTCCTGTCGTGTTCTTCATACACCGGTTCTTCATAAGTGTATGCTTCCTTGTCAACAACTTTTTACCTTTTCGGTAATGTTTGTCCAACTGTGTGTATGCTGAGGCTTAGGAGTCGGCTTTGAAGATTCATTCTTAGACGAGTCAGGTTTTGAACTTGATGAACTGCTCTGCGGTGTTTTGGAGGATTCAGATTTTGAACTCTCCTGCTTTGAGCTTTCGCTCTTAGATGAAGTGTCCTTTTTGCTGTCAGATTTTGAAGTATTTGACTTTGAGGAAGAATTGTTATTCTTGCCTGATGTGCTTGTGTCCTTCTTCTGAGAAGATGAGTTTGTCGGATAGCTGTCAACCTTTACCTTGTTCTGATTTGCCCTTTTCACTTCAGAAGAATCTACCTTGACGGTTTCACCCTTTTCGTTTTTAATCTCAACCTTACCGTCCTTATCAACTTTCACTTCTTTACCATTCTTATCAGTAATTTTGCCGTCAGCACCTACTTTGAGTCCTGCATCGGTAATTGCTTTATCTGTTTCAGAAAGAGTCGGTGCTGTTTCCGATACTGTTGTTTCTTCTACGCTTGTAGTCTGAACTGTTGTTGCAGTCTTATTTATTGCATTACTATCGTCACAACCGCAACCCGAAAGCATTGCTGTTGCTGTAATCATTGCCGCTGCAATTGCAATTGTCATTGTTCTCTTAATGTTGTTAGTCGTTTTCATATGTCATTATCCTTTTATGTAAATTTGTGAAGAACTCTTATTCTCTGTAACAGTCGAAAAAATCAATACACTTTTTCTTACCATATAATTATAGCAAACTCCTCAGATGCAATCAAGTATCTGAGGAGTATTTATAATATTATATGATATTATGTCGTTATTTCAATTGATTTCTGACCGCCTGTTATGTCGGAAAAATTGTTTTTTGCACTTTTAACGAATGCGAAGATTGTTTTCAAAAGCATATTTCTCGTTTTGCTGTCAAGACCTGCAAAGGATTTTAGGATTGTTCCCGTGTTTTTAAGCGGATTTTTCAGCATCTCATTAAAGGTTGCGGTTTCGGTCAGCGACAAAAGGGCAAAAACCTCTTTTGTGAACTCCCGTCTTTGAGCAATTGTCAGCGATTCAACAAATTCTTTCAGCGTGTGGTCAAAGAAAACGCTGAAATTTGTAGTGCTTTTCAGTCTGACAAGCCTGTTCAGCTCAATCTCCCACGAATAGACATCGTGTTGGAGAAAACCTTTTTGATTGCTCTTTACAATTGTGTAGCTCTCCTCATGCTCAAATATCATGCCGAAAATGCTTGACTGCGGAACAAAGGTGTAGATTCTGTCGTCGATTTCATAAAATCCGCTGTCCTTTATTTTGTCAAGAGAAAACCCCGGTCCGTCAAAATTGTAAATATAATCAATGTGATTTCTTGAATTTTCATCGGTAAAAGCACCGGCATAAACCGCAAGATTTCCGCCCTTTGAGTGACCGCCCAGAATGAATTTTCCGTTGAGCATACGGACTGCCTTTTCAAAATAATCAAGAGCCTTTTTCTGTGACGGCAACGGAAATGTGAAGAACATATTGAAGTCCTCCTGCCAGCCGACAAGAGAAAAGTCCGTTCCTCTGTATGAAATAAAATAATTCTTTTGAGAAATTCAAAAGTGATTGCGGAAAACTGCATACTCACATCGGACTCAACCTCGTTTACATACCCCGAAACAAGAATTTTGCCGAATCTCTTGCTCTCTGCCGTTGCTTTCAAAAGGTCGGCGTCACCCTTCCACAATAGATTTTTCTCGTAATCATCGGTTGCAAACACACGCATTGCCGCCTGTTCAAGGGTAATTTCATCAAACAGACAGGACGATACCGCACCGTCAAAAGGAAGATATGAAAGCCGTGAAAGCACAAGTGCGTCAAGCTCGTTAAAACCATCCTGTTCAAATGTCAAATCGCCGCGCCAGCTTATGTAATCAAATATGTCAGCCATACAAATGCCTCCAATCTGTTTTCTCTCTGTAATTATTGTATCACTTTGTACTAATTATTTCAATGCAATTTTGATAATTGTAAAAGAAAAGGACAAACGAATTCGTTCATCCTTTAACAGTATATGAAGTTATCTGAATTTTGCGATTTCTTCAAGAAATTGTTTTCCGAATTTTTCAAGCTTTGTTCTGCCCACACCCGAAACTTCAAGCATTTCATCTGGTGTTTCGGGGCATTTTTTGCACATATCAATCAGCGTTGCATCGGTAAAAATAACATAGGCAGGAACGCTCTTTTTGGATGCAATGCCTTTTCGCAAAGCCTTGAGTGCGTCAAGTAATTCGGAATTAACAGGCACTTCGGGGCGGTGCGTTTTGACAACCTTTTCGGAGTTTTCAACTTTCTTCATCACAAGCCGTTCCCGCCCGAAAAGCACATCTCTGCTCTTTGGCAAAAGTTTTAGAACCTCGGTTTCATTGTCGGCTGAAATATACTCCTTTTCGGCAAGAAAGTCAATTGTGCCGAAAATATGCCTTGCCGTAACCTCTTTCATTATTCCGTAGGTTGACTGATTGTTAAGCTCAGCTTTTAGAATTTTCTCGCTTTTACTGCCCTTTAACACATCACAAATCACGGTTTTGCCGTACCTTTGTCCTGTTCTTGCAATACACGACATAATTTTTTGAGCGTCAATTGTGACATCAACAAGCTTGTGAACTGAAAGACAGTTGGAGCATTTTCCGCAGTAAGCCTTTTTTCACCGCCGAAATACCGCAGAATAAATCCACGCAGACAATCGTTTGTTGTGCTGTAAAAGGTCATATATTTTAAGCGTTCAAAATCACTCTCACGAATTTGCTCGTTTTCTTCAATTGTAAGCTCATCGTTGCCCTCGGAATTTTCAATCATAAAGCGATTTAGGCGAACATCCTTAGGACTGTAGAGCAAAATACAATCAGCCTCACCGCCGTCACGACCTGCCCGTCCTGCCTCTTGATAGTAGCTTTCAATGTTTTTCGGCATATTGTAATGAATTACATATGTAACATTTGACTTGTCAATTCCCATACCGAAAGCATTGGTTGCGACCATAATATTTTTTTCGGTCAAAAAACAAAATCCTCCTGATTTTTCCTGCGTTCGTATTCATCAAGACCTGCATGGTATCTTGCCGCCGAAAAGCCGTTATCGCAGAGCAATTCGCAGACAGATTCAACATTTTTTCTGGTTGCACAATAGACAATTCCCGACCTGTCGCCACGCTCCCGAATGAGGTCAATAAGCTTTTCGTCCTTTGACGATGACTTTATTACGCCAAAGAAAAGGTTGGGGCGGTCAAATCCCGTTGTAATTTCAAACGGATTTTCAAGCCTGAGAATTTTCTTTATATCTTCTTTTACATCATTCGTAGCCGTTGCGGTAAATGCTCCGATAATCGGACGATTTGCAAGGCTTTCAACAAATGAAATAATTTTGAGGTAACTCGGTCTGAAATCCTGTCCCCATTGTGAAACGCAATGAGCCTCGTCAACTGCAACCATTGAGATTTTTATCTTTTTGCAGGTGTCGAGAATTCCGTCAGTCAACAACCTTTCGGGTGCAACATAGATGATTTTGTATTTTCCGTGTTCAACATTTGAAAGCACTCGGAGAAATTGCGGATATGAAAGCGAGCTGTTTATATATGCCGCAGGAACTCCCGACTGAACGAGTGAGCCGACCTGATCCTTCATAAGCGAAATCAGAGGTGACACAACAATTGTCACCCCGTCAAAAAGTAATGCGGGAATCTGATAGCACATAGACTTGCCCGCACCTGTGGGCATAATGCAAAGTGCATCTCTGCCGTCAAGCAAAGCGTCAACTATCTGTTCCTGTCCGTCTCTGAAAGAATCGTGTCCGAAGTAATCTTTTAACACGCTTAATTTATCACTCATCTTTTTTGCCCTTATCTATCATTCTTTATTGGAATTATAATCATTGTATTCCCTTTCAATCCAAGCCATAAGCAGATTTACAATTTTCTGCTGTTCGACCTCGTTAAGCTGCTTATCCCTTGCAACTCTGTACCACTTGTTAAGACACCCTCTGCAACAACAGGCACAGGCGTGCTGTGCGATAAAAACAGGGTGTCCCCTCATAGGCGTTTGCTTTCCGTCATTCGGAATATATTTTGGTGCAAGCCGTGTTCTGACAAAATCTTCTGCATGGGAGCGGATTTTATTCATTCCCTTTTCATTAATATAGTCAATGTCCTTTTTGCTTTAAATGAAACCGACTGCGAAAATCAGATTTTTTTCAGTTTGTTTAGTGCCTCATCTATCGTTTGCATTGTTCATGCCTTCTTTTATTGTCATACCTTAATTATAAACAATTACTACGGTAATGGCAAAAAAAATGCACTCATTTTCTGTTACAGAAAAAACAACCCCACGATTATTTTACCGTGGGAGTTGTTTTCATAGGGTTGCTTTTCAATTATTTTTAGAGATTAAACATCTTTGCAATATTTTTCAGCAAGGGCAAAGAACGCTTTTTCGAGCGAATCCAAGGTTTGTTCCGTCATACTGACCGACATACTGTTTTTGTCGGAAAATATGATTTCAACGATTGTAACCGTGGCGTCATCGACTGTCAGTCCTTTGTTTTTTGGATTATATTTTTCAGAATTTCCAATGCGTCTTCGGCGGTGTCACACAGCAGTCTCATATCCGTTTCGTCGATCAAAACATTTTCAAAAGCGATATAACCGCATTTGCAGATAGCGTCAAAAAAGGAAATTTACACCTTTTTTTCGCACATAAAAAGAACAGCAGTAGTCAAAATTTGAATGATTTTTGAATAGCTCACGGATACAATTTCTTTTTTTTACACGCATTTTTCGTTTGGAAATATTATGAAATAACGACCGTAAAGTCATATCGGTTATGTCATGGCAGCCCCGCAGAACGGACAGAATTTCGGCGGATTGCCGTCTGGCTTATATCCGCAAGCCGAGCAAACAATTGCCGCAGCATTTTGCGGAGTAAACGGCTGTGAAACTTGCTGATTTACTGTGTTGCTCTGCATAGGCATTCCGTTCTGCTGATAGCCCATATTGTTCTGCATGGGCATTCCGTTCTGCTGATAACCCATATTGTTCTGCATAGGCATTCCGCTTTGCTGATATCCCATATTGTTCTGCATGGGCATTCCGCTTTGCTGATATCCCATATTGTTCTGCATGGGCATTCCGCCTTGCTGATAACCCATATTGTTCTGCATGGGCATTCCGTTCTGCTGATAACCCATATTGTTCTGCATGGACATTCCGCTTTGCTGATAGCCCATATTGTTCTGCATACCATTCCTTATTTGTTCACACAGTCTCATTAACTGCATTCCGTCATCAAACGCTCTCATAAGCTCATTCCTTACAGTACCGATTGACGAATCAACATACATTGATATATCGGTTATGAACGGATGATTTACGATGAATTTTGCTTTTAAAGAAGATATTCTTTGCGGTGATGACGATGTGTTTGTATCACGAACATACGGCTGAAGTGCAAGCGGAACATCAAGCATGCCGTTTTGCCCCGAAAATGAGTTTGTTGTATCAAACTGACTGCCAAAACCGCTGTTCCTGCCCTGACGGTTATCATAGCGGTCATACTCATCAGGAATTCCGTCACGGTCGGAATCCTGCAGAGTTGTATATCCAAGCTCAAGCCAAAAGTCCTGCAGCTGTGAAAAATCAAAAATTTCAGGATTGCTGTTTTTGAAATCTCTGCCTATTGTAAAATAGAATTTTCTGTTATTAAAATCTACAACAAGCTTTTCGTTTGTACCGGCACTTGCCGACTGAACAAATGCCGAATATTTCTGTCTGTTCTGTTCACGCTGTTCAAGATGAGTTTTAACATCTGCTAATGTCCTGTTTTTCCAGCCTGATGAAAGCGAACTGAGCTTGTGCTTACAGTCGCTGCAAAGATAACCGTCTGAAAGCTTTTTTTGCCTTGTGAGGGCATTTACCTTGTCACCGCAAAGGTCACAATATTTCTTTTCAAATAGTCCCATAAACTTTCTCCTTTACAAAAGATTCACGATTTTCTTCTGAATATTTGTAGCATCAACAACTGATATTGTGCCGTCACCGTTTGTGTCTGCAATTTTTAAAGTGTAATCGTCAAATTCTTCAAACCCGACAATGTATTTTTGAACCAAGGTTGCGTCCACAACATTAATAACACCATCCATATTGACATCATACGGAACTGTAATTTTTTACATCAAAACTAATATCGTCTTTATACAGATATATCTCATACACCCTTGCAATACACTGCGGTTTGCTTACAGTAATGACATATTTGCCTGGGGATGTATCAAAAGCCACATATAAGGGTTTTGCATTACTGTTTACCGTTTCATCTTCAAAGCCGCCCTTATAAACGCCGTCAAAAGTGTATCTATCCACCTTAACGGTAATAGTGTCCTTCGGTGAGCCGCCTGTTTTTAAGTTCATTGTAATTCTGGCCTTAACCTCTTGCGTCACTTTAACCGATTCACTGTAAATAACATCACCGTTTTTACCCGTAACAGCACATCTGAACTGAGTTTCATCAAAATCCGTATTCGGTCTGATTCTCAAAGTATTTGATTTTGTACCCTTGAAGGAAAACTGGTTTAATGTAGATGAGTCGTCATCTATGTTTTTCCACATTCTTATTATACCGGTGGGTGTTCTTCTCTTTACTTTCATCTGCCACTGATAGCTTGCGGCATTTTTGGTAGCAACCCATATAATTTCTTCTTTGCCTTTCATAATCATAATTTCTGCCTCAGGGAACTGATGTGTAAATGATGGCGATTCATATGGAACATTGTAATATGCCCAAATATAATATTGACCTGTGGTTTCATCCTGAAGAATTGTCGCCTGACTGTCGCCATTGTACAAACCACATACTGCGTTCTTGGCAACCGCATATCCTCTGTTCATATTAAAGTATAGCTGACAACAATACATACCGCTGTCAAAAGTTTCTCCGCTGTCGAGCTTTCTGCTAATTTTGTTGTTTTCGTACTTATACCACTCAATATAATCAAAGCTGTAATAAGTGCTGTTTATCGGAGTTGCCGTTGTTGAGGGATTTTTCCCTGTTCAGGTTTCTCCAAGCCTAAAAATCCAATTGTAGGAATTTCTGTCTTCTCAAGAAGTCCCGGAAAGTTACATTTTCCCGAATAAAAAGTACCGCTCTTTGAACCCGTTACTTTACATCTAAAGACAACATCTTTCCACCCTGAGCCGGGTCCTACAAGTTCTGCGTAGGTCTGAAATTTAAGATGGTCTGTAAAAACACCCGAAAATTTCGAGTCGGGTCTGTCGGTTTTATCGGAAAGGTTAACCCAGTTTAGGCTCGGATATTTTGCCTGCCATTGATAGGTAAAGGTTTCGCCTGTACTGCCGCCGTTTACTCCCACGATAATGTTAAGGACATCTCCTATGTAAACCTCGGTGTCGATATATTTGATATAAGCCTGAGCCGCCGCATTTGCGGTTATGGCTGTCATAGGAAGTGTTGTCAACAGCATGAGAAAGCATAAAACAACACTCGAAATACGCTTTGCTTTTTTCTTGATTTTCATAAAAATCCCTCCTTCATGCCCAAGGATCAACCGAAGCCGGAGTTCGTATATCAGAGAGTGCAAGATTACGCCATAAGAACCATTGATTGCCCTTTCTGCGAAGCTCAATCGGACGAGGTGAGTCTGCTCCCGACGACTGAACCTGAACCTTTGCATAACCCTCGCTCTGATAGGTATATGCATACTCGGAAACGGTTATTTTGTACGGAACATTCGGTGTATAATCGTTCTTCACGGATGAACCCTCAAAATATGAGCGAGGAATATATCCCCTGCCCTTGATTCTGTCACGCAAAAACTGAACATCCATCCCGTTCATCGCCTGAGGTCCTTTTAATACATTAAGCATTTCTATTGTGTTTTCCGGACTTTCATCATATTCAAGCAACACAAGCATAGCAAATGCCGCTGTTGAAAGAGGTGACGAAAAGTCAAGCTCCGGCATTTTTTGAGTTCATCTGCATTTTTCGGATAATCGGCAAATACAAATGTTTTGCTTTTTGTGCATCGCATTGTTTACCGCTCCCGAAACGGCCTTTGAAACATTGTTTTTTACAGCCTGATTTGTCATATTTTTTAAGCTGTCAAATATACCCATAAACAGTACCTCCTTTTTTAAAGTGCGTCAAGTGCGGCGGCAAGATAATCTGCCGTTACGGATGAATAAAAAAACGAGCTTATTTTTTCCGAATTGTTTTGCCTGTTTAACCCTGTCGGCAAGGTCGGGATATGTCTGTTCGTCACAGAGCAGAGCCGTTTTACAGCTTGGCAGATATTCCTTTACTTTTCCACAAAGCTCAAGCCGTTTCTCAATAGTTGAATCGGCAAGTCTTGTGACATCCATAAGCAAAACATCAACTCTTTCTGCAATGCACAAATCAAGAATTTTCCCGTCTTGATTCGGTAAAACATTTTCAATACAAAATCTTCCCTTCTTTACAAGGGCATTTTGAATAGCCTCACTGAGCAAATTATTCTGAACACTGAGCAAAATTTTCTTCAACGGACATCACCCCTTTTCACCTATATCTTTCACTTATATTGTACAATTTTGCGATAGAAGATGAATGTGCCAAACGGCATATTTCACAACATAAACAAAAAAGCACAGCCGCCCGATTGTTCGGACAGCTGTGACCTTGTGCTAAAAAATATTTACGGTGGGTAATTAAAAGGGGGTAAATAATAAAATAATTATGCTTTTGTTCTTAACAGCGCCTATAATGTAAAGTACAGGGATAACAAGACCGCAGATAAGAGAGAATACATTGAACTGTGATCCGCCTATCATGCTGATAATTTCGCCTGCAATACACATAACCGCAACAACAACGCCCCATACAATACATGTATTTGCCTTGTGCGGAAGCTTTGCGTTGATAACGCCGATAATACCTGCAACAAACTCAGCAACCGCACTGATAAGTGCGAAAAACGCCGCCGACATAAAGCATAGTCATATCGTATGTACCGTCGTTAAAAGCTGCAAGTGCGGCGATACCGAGAATGGCGATGATTGATACAATCAATGCAATAGCACCAAATACAATCATAAGGATTCCCGTTACTTTAAGAAAAGTTGAACCTTTTGCCTCCATAGTTTTTCCTCCTGTCATTAAATAATAAATTTTATGCACCTTTGTCTTTGATTATTAATCGGACAAAGATAGCGTTTTGCACAAAAAGATATTCACCGTCTGAGCAGTTTATATCCTGTAATTGTATTATACTGTTTTAACAGCAAAAAAAATATGTGCCAAACGGCACATATTCAGAAAAAATGTATTTATTTGTCGTTAATTCTATCGTCAAGGATTACAAGTCCCGCCTCTCTTGCCTTTACGGCAAGCTCTGTTCTTGACTTAAAGCCTGTTTTTCAAGCATATACTGTATATAGTTCTTGACAGTGCCCGGAGCAATGTAAAGTCTTTTGGCAATTTCCGTGTTTGTATCACCGCTTGTCAGTTCACGCAAAACCTCAAGCTCCCTTTCGGTAAAATCCGTACTCATTGCGTTGCCGAATTTAATTTTGGGAGTTGTGTCGGGAAACACACGCTCACCGTTCATTGTTCTGTCCATAAGTTCAATAATAGGTTCGGAACTTACCTCTTTGTACCAAAAAGCTGTCAACTCCTGCATCCTTGGCACGCTTTAGATAGGAATATTCGGGCATTGAGGTAACAATGATTATCTTAATTTTCGGGAACTTTGCTTTTATTCTTTCAGCCGCCTCAAGACCGTTTGCCCCCATTGAAGTGCATATATCCATTAAAATCAGGTCAACATCGGAATTTTCACAATGATAATCCGTCATATCGGCATTACTTATTGAGCCCGCAAGCGTATAGTTTTTCGCTTTGGTTTACATACATTTCAAATAAAGTTCTCGGCATTGACTGATCTTCAACTATCAGCACTCTTGTCATACTGCAGCACCTCGCTTTTCGGTATTGTGATTTCAAGAACAAAAATTTCGGAAGTCGATATTTTCATGCTTCCGCCGATTTGTTCCGCCTTTTTTTCTTATGGAAGAAAGTCCGCCGCCCTCATTGATTTTTTTGAGGCGGTTTTCTGCCGTTATTTGCAAATTTAAAAATATATTTTTCACCGTCGTCAAGACTTTCAAGAATCATTTTATCTGCTTTTGCGTGTCTTGCGGCATTGTTAAGGCATTGCATTGTTGCAAAAGTCAGAACCCGTGCAACCGCATTGTTATCAGTCGGAAGATTTCCGACTGTTTCAAGCGTTATTCCGACAAGCTTTGCGGCATTTTCAATATCCTTAACAAAGTTTTCGTCTTTGCAATCATTCTCTGCGGTATTCAGAACAGAAATATTGTTTTTCCACATTTCAAGTAATTTACTGTTATTTTCAGACAGAGTGCCGTTTTCAAGATATCTTCTTGTTGTTATCAGCGTACTGCCGAGCCTGTCATGAATTATCTCTTTTGTGCGAAGAATTTCTTCTTCTCTTGTCAGATCATAGACCATTTCATTGTATTTTTTCAGATGAGCATTAACCTTTTTTAACTCGCCTATTTCATATTCCAAGGTTGATGTAAGCTTTGTAAACTCTGTTATATCGGTTGCCGCAAGCTGAAAATACTGTTTTGAAAAAATTTCCGTTTCCGACAACGAAAAGCTGAAAACCCTGCCGTCCTTTAATCTGACTGTAAATGCCCCGTCATTTTCATATTGAGAAGCATCTTTTATCTTCTCTCTGAATGGCATTGCAACATTAAGCGATTTACCCGTAAGTTCAAGGCATATGCTTTCCATAAGGTTATTTTTCAATACAACAAGTCCGTTTTCGTCAAAATAGCAAAGTCCTGTCGGCAAGCCGTCAAAGCTTTCTTTAATTGACATTGCGGTAATATCGGTATTCCTGCAATGATGAAGCCTTACCGTTATGTACACAGACATTATCGCACAATATGCCGTTATGCCGACAGACAGAGCAAACGGCATTCTGCCAAAAAATTCAGCCATTTTATTAATTTGGTTATCGTAATATATTTTACTCAAAACATGAGTGCTTACCAAAAAACATTGTCAAAGAGATTACTGCAATTATAACCGCTGAAATCGGTTTCCACAACCTGATTTTATAAAGAAAAGATTGCGTTGCGTTGTATATTGCCGCACAGGCAACAACAAATTGCACACTCATCAATATAACACAAACAAACGAACGCATTTCAAGGATGGGTGTCATATGTCATCACCTCCGCTTTGCATACGAACAAACACAAACAGCGTGTCGGCGTCATATTCCGTGGTGACATTTCCGCCGAGTTTTGTAATATCATCAAGTAAATCATCGGGAATTTTCATTTCATTTTTGCTGTCACAGTTGATTTTTAAATCAATAAATCTCTCATTGACTTTTAAATTAAACAGCAACGCATCTGTGCAGTTCATTATATGCCTTATAAAAATCCCGATGAATTTAAAAAGTGCAATCGTTTTTTCGGCTGAAATTTCTCCCGAAACATTACTGAAAAACGAACACGAAATTCCGTAAACAGAAATGTACTCGGCAAGTTCTCGGATACTGTTTTCAAGCTCAAAAGCATTCAGCATTTTTTCTGCTTTTTTGCCATAATGAGCAGATTGCTTATTCTCTTGATGTAGACATTAACAACACAGGCACCGGCATAATTAACCGAAATATCTCCCCTGTTGTTTTCAATATTTTTGAGTATATTTTCAAGGTCGCAAAGCTGAGGACGGATAAATTCGGTTATACTGTCATAGAGGTTGTTCTGTTCGGTTACTGCCGCTCTTCGTTTTTTCAGCTCTGCCTCTGATTTTAAGATTACATTGTATTCCGAAATCTGCTCTTTTTACTTCCGAAAGTTCTCTGTTAATTCGGTTAATTGCCGATATATCTTCCGTCCAAACTACCTTACCGCCTTTTATATTATGCTTTTTAAGAATTATATTTTCATCAATCACAACACTGTTACCGTTTTGCAGAACAACATCTTTTGAAACATTTGTTGCGTTTTTAGAGCGGTATTTCACATTGCCCTCATTGTCAAATATGAGAGTGTTAAGATTTGACGCATTGAAAAAATCGCCGTAACCCGTATTTGACGGCACAAGACCTATCTGAATAAGGCTTTCCCAGAGAGCAATTGAGGCAAAACAGAACACCTCGGGAACATTGTAAATTCTAAGTCCCGAATATCCGTGATTCAGATTATTCCAGAGTGTGTAAATTATTGCGACAAGAATTATTACAATCGGAATCCACAGCTTTTTGCGTGTTGCGGAAATTCTGCATCGATTGATTGAAAGCACAATTGACGAAAGTACAAGTATAAAAATCCACACTGCAATTACATAGTAAACAGGACCGTAACTGTATTGTTTGTTCCAATTGTGAGAATCGGGTTCAAATACAAAAGCAAGCTGATGAAAATCGTTCGTCATAACAAGCAGTACAAGAACGGCGGCAGGTATAATCAAAAGATATTTTCGGTTATTTGTATTTTCGGGCTTACCGATATTCAGCATTGCAAAAAACATCATAAGCGGCAAAAACACCATTGCTATGTAATAAGAATACCAAAGCTACCGTCCGTATGTGTTGATGTCGGCAGGGCTGTTGTATTTTATGGCACGAAGAGCCATCCACAAGAGCATAAGCGCCGCAGATATCACAAGGCAGATTCGTATATTCTTCTGAACAATGCGATATGCAACAGACACACCCCAGCCTATAATAAGCCCCGAAAAGATAATAACATCAAAATTTTCAATATAATTGTCCGCCGAGGAAGTAAGATGAGAAAAAATTCTCACCGCACCTCCTAACAGGAATATAATTATCCCGACAACAGTCAGAAGCTTTGTTTTGTCAACTTTGCGAACCATATGCCACCCATAAGTTATTTCAAGTTTAATTTCAGCAACATAATTTTTTTCAAAACACCAATGTTGCACACCATTTTACTACATAATAACACAATATAACGGATTATACAATTCATATTTACCGCAAACTTAAACAAAAAAGTAAATAGTTAATTTCCAAAGTAACTTTCATGGTGGAACTTACTTTGGAAATTAACGCACTGAAATCTTCCTTGTTTTGGACTGTAATCAATCGTGGTATTCTTAACAAACTTATTAAACTACAAAAAGGCACATAACCGAAAGTGATAACGGTTATGTGCCTTATTGTTTTTTGCAATGCTGTTTTTTCACAGTCCACGAGTAAAAATTTGTACCCTAATTAGATTTACACTATTGTCAAAGGCACAGGTGACGGATTCAAAGGCTGGAACTGTTTTACTACCTTATAGATTTACACTATTCTCAAACGTTTCAGTCACAGGATAAGACGGCTTACAGTTTTACTACCTTATAGATCTACACTATTCTCAAACTATGAACCGACCGAAAACGGACTTACCGTGGTTTTACTACCTTATAGATTTACACTATTCTCAAACTGAAAGGGGTTGATAAGATTGACAACAATTGTTTTACTACCTTATAGATTTACACTATTCTCAAACCTCAAATTGAAAATAAAATGCACCCACTATACTGTACACGGCAAATCTATAAGGTTATTTTATAACATTTGTATAATGATTGTCAATAAAATTCGCATAAATCATTATCAATCACAACAAGGTGTCCCATGCTGTAATCCAGCTTTGATGTTTTCGTAATTACTACCGTTCTCCAACTCATCTAAATTTCCTCTTTTCTGATAACTTACATATGTAACAAATCAATCTTCTTCTCAAACAAACCTGTTACCGACTGATGAACAAGATAAATCGACTTTACACCTTTAATCTCCGACAATACGGAATTTGTGGAAACAACTCCCGCTTTTTTAGCTTCGTCGATTAAAGTTAAGTCACCGGTAACAACATTTGAGTGAATAATTTTTAGAATTTCTGCAAGAACAAAACATTGTTTTCTTACATCCAGTTTTTCAAAAGCATCACGGTGAGATGCGATTTTAACACCCATATCACCGAATTTAACCTTTAGAATTGTATCTGTCATTTTAAAAATTAGAATATCAAACAAGTCAACATTCTCTTCGGCACTCACTTTGTCAAGCTCTGTAACATTGTAATTTTCAGGCTTGGAATTTAACTTAACGACATTTCTGACATATTTTTCTGTATCATAACTAACCGTTAACTGCATAGCAGGTTTGTATACAATTTTTTTGCCGCCATTTGACTTACTGCTTATGTGCATTCTGAAACCGTCAATTTCAATGCAGGCATTATATTTTACAACAGGAATCAGAACCACAGGATTTTTTAATTCAAGAGTTTCACTCAGATATTTTTCAGGGTTTGCTTCATACCGAGCCTTAATGTAAGAATCAATTGCAACAAGCTGACGCATTTCTTTTGCCCTTTTTGCCCTCGTATTTAACAAATGAAAAATATGAGGATGTCGGCCTGTCATAACCTCCGTATTTACTGATATCCGAAAGCGGAGAGTTCTGCTTTAATGGAACCTGTCCGCTTCCTTTTTTCAGAGGATTCATCTTGAAAAGTCCGCCATTTCTTGTTAAAGCATACCTTGTGAAGCGGATATTGTTCTTGTTCATAGTCTTTCTGACAATTTTGATTGACTTATTATCATCAATTGACCATGCGTTCGGTGTATTAAAACTGAACATTTTGTTAAGACTGTATGTTTTAGTCTGCAAACCTTTTATAAATATGGACTTGTTGTGTGTACAGCGTTCGTTATACACATTGCCGACAACAATATTTAGATAGGCATCTTTTGCATGGTGAAAATCGTTTACTTCTCTGCATTTTAAGAAATCATATTCGTGTCTGAATTCAGAAACCGTTGACGCTTTTACATACACAATTTCAGTATCGGGATACAATTCTTTAAAAAGTGACGCAACTGCTTTTGTTGATTGAGATGTTTCAACAATCTGTCTTGCAATAAAATCTGAAAGTTCGCTGTCAGTAAGCTCAGTTGCCCTTGTAAGCCTCTCGTACTTTTTTCTTGCTAATAAGACCTTTATCCATAAGCAAATACCAGAAGCCTTTCATCTTTTCACGAATTGAACTGTCAAGCGGATATGTATTATCCTTGTGAGCATTAACCTGTTTCTTTACAAGGACACGGTTATCAAGGCTGTCATCTTTAACTTTTGAACGAGGGAAAATGTGATCCACATCATAAATGTTTTGATTGTACAATTCCGACAGATTTATCGGTTCTCCCGTGTACATACACTTGCCGAATTGAGTATAGTAAAAATACAGTCTGTCTCTTTTAAATTCATCATCAGGTGTTTTTTCAAGAGATTCCCAGAGTTCGCCCGAATCCTCACCGCACTTTTTATATAAATCTACAAGCTTGGTCTTTCTTGACTCTTTACGGCCTTTGTCACCTTTCACACCGTCTTTTTCTTGTCATCTCAACAAATATCTTTTCAGGTGCATGACCTTGAATTTTGTTGATTTCATGCATAATTTTCAAAGACTGATACACAGGGCGTTTTACCGCAGGAGAAATATAGAGATTCTCCACCATTTTCTCAAGGCTTTGCCCTGTCTGAATACCGTCAAGATAGTTTTGTCTGCTCTGTTCAAAACCGTATTTTTGAGCCAAGCAGCTCCATAAGATTATCATTTGTCTGCCATAGTGCATGGATAATGTTAAATTGCAACTCGCCTGTATTTTTATCGACATTATAAACTTCGGTAAGAAACTCCTTTGATAATCTTCCCCAATCCTTGTATTTGAGTTTAGAAATTCTCATATATCTTCATCCGATAATTTTGAACCGAGCTGCCTTTTTAAACGCTTTCTTAAAAGTTTTTTATCATCGCCAAATACAGTTATAGCTTTTATAGCGTCCTCTTTTTTCGCTGTCGGTCAGATTAAACTGTGACATTTCAATTGCGGAACGCATACTTGACTTAAAATCACCGTCAATGCCTGTAATATCGGGCGTAATACCTTTTTCGCTTTTTAGATAATTTAGCAAATCTTTTCTTCTGACCTTTTTATGCGTCATAAACAAGTCATTAAATATTGCCTGTTTAAGACTTACATCAGGCTTTTTTTCCGTCAAGTCTTAAATTATTCAGTTCATTAAGAACCGTAAAAGCACTGTATAAAATCGAATTCTTAGGTATTACATCCTTCGTTGGAAGATATGTACATTTTGAAGTCAGATTATTTATAAAATTCTCTGCCGATTGCTCTATGTCAACAACACTGTCAAAATTCCACGGATATATTTTTTCATCACTTCTGACAAGCCAGGATTTTAGGCTGTGATTATTCAGCGGACCTACATAATACGGTATTCTGAATTCAAAAATTTTGACTATCTTGTCACTTACAGAAATTCCGTTTTCATCTTTTTTATTAAGAAATTCAAGATAAGTTGAAGCATTTTTCAGAATTGCTTTCAGCTCACTCCTATTCACCTGCATAGGAATAATGCCGTTGTCTTTTACGACAATTTTCGGCATAAATGTGCCGTTTTCAATCTTATCAAACATTTCTTCATAGCCTGTTTTGTCAAGCTTTTCAAACCTTTTCTTCAGATATTTGCAGAAATCCGCCTGATTTGTACGATACTGAATCACACCATTTCTGCCGTTTTCTTTTGTACTTTCCGCAATATGCCGTATAGTTATCAAGCTTGTCCTTTGTAATTCTAAAGATTTCGCCATATAACGATTTACATCTTTCTTTAACGAAATCTTTGAGCATTTTCAAATCTGAACTATGTTCTTCGTATGTTTTAACTTTGGCAAATGAAATATACTTTTTACCATTATACTTTTCTCCATTCAAAATGTCTGCAAGAATTGCCCAGTCATAAACCGCCTTTGCTTTTTCGATAGGTTCAAACTTTTCTTGTAACAAATCACGGTATGTATTTTCATTATCATCATAA
>VOFD01000348.1_pt1 | contig 64804 bp, 57 predicted proteins | sample 5384101 | NCBI WGS metagenome assembly VOFD01 (sample SAMN12384723, study PRJNA508395) | human gut metagenome | isolation source: healthy gut C | host: Homo sapiens
AGATCGTGCGTCGTTTCAACTATATTTATGGCGACACACTGGTGGAACCCGAAATCCTCTTGCCCGACAACGCGGCGTGCCTGCGCCTGCCCGGCACCGACGGCAAGGCCAAGATGAGCAAGTCGCTCGGCAACTGCATCTATCTGTCCGACTCGGCCGATGAGGTGGAGAAGAAGATTCGCTCGATGTACACCGACCCCGACCATCTCAAGGTGTCGGACCCCGGCAAGGTGGAGGGCAACACGGTGTTCACCTATCTGGACGCTTTCTCCCGTCCCGAACACTTCTGCCGCTATCTGCCGGACTATGCCAACTTGGACGAACTGAAAGCCCACTACCGCCGTGGCGGCCTGGGCGACGTGAAGGTGAAGCAGTTCCTTTCGGCTGTCATGCAGGAGGAACTGGAGCCCATCCGCACGCGCCGCAAGGAATTCGAGCAGGACATCCCGGCCGTGTACGACATGCTGAAGAAGGGCTGCGAGGTGGCCCGCGAAGCTGCCGCCGAGACCCTTTCGGAGGTGCGCCGCGCCATGAAAATCAATTATTTCGACGACGAGGAACTGATTGCCGGCCAAGCCGAACGCTTCCGCACGAAATAGAGGGGCGGCGGTTGCCGCAGAAGATATCCGCCATGAGGGCTGTCCGTCTTCATGGCGTTTTTTTATGTCTTCCGCACGGCAAGGATGTTGGCCGGGCCGGTGCGGGTTTCTCATTCCTCCGCAATCGGGGATAGGGGGAAGAGGCAAATGCGCTTTGTTCGCAACGGGCCGTTGGATGGGCTGCCGGGAAGATATTGTTCTGACGTTTTGCCTCTATGTTTACTACCGTTGTTAGGCGATAGTCAGTCAGGGAAGGCGGATGGGTATTCCCCGGCGCAGTGACAGGCCGTCCTCGTTTTAGGCTTTCCCGCCGCGGAGCGCGTGCAAACGCCTTGCGGAGTGCGGATTTGTACTTTCCGCAGAGTACTCGAGTACTTTCCGCAAAGTACTGCGGCGTACTCCGCTCGCCATAGCCGTGCGTTGCGCCATGCGCGCCGGCCCGTTTATGTTCCCTCACGCTGCCGTCCCACACGTCGGCGGACAACTGTTTTTTCACTTTTGTGTCAAAACCTTTCACTCGCTTTCCGACGACCTCGTTGGCGAAGTTCAGGAAGATGCCTGTCAGTGGCAGGATGGCCTCCTTGCACTCACGCGGCGACGGCAGGCGCATCATCTTCTCGGCGATATTGTTGCCTCGCTCCCCAAATTTTCCTATCTTCGCAAACGTCAACAATGAAATCCGACGACAATGAAGACTGAATTTGAGAAGTGCATGGCGGGCGAACCTTTCAATGGAGGCAAAGACCCGAAAATTGTGGAAATGACTCTACGGGCAAGACGCTTGTTGGCGCAATTCAATGCTACGGACTATGCCGACAAAGAACGGAAACAGGCGTTGCTGCGTGAAATGTTCGGAAGCATAGGCAAGGGCGTTCATGTGGACATTGATTTTCATTGTGAATACGGGAAAAATATCTTTGTGGGTAACAAGGTCATCATCAATATGAACTGCACATTCGTGGACAACCATCGCATAGAGATAGGCGACAATGTCTTGATTGCATCCAATGTGCAAATATACACCGCCACCCATTCCATCGACGTGCGTGAACGGATGGTTGGGGATTGGGAGGAAGGCGATGACATCTGCAACACGATTGCCCGTCCCGTCAGGATTGAAGACGGCGTATGGATTGGCGGTGGAGCGATATTGTTGCCGGGCGTGACTATCGGAAAGAACACGGTTATCGGTGCGGGAAGCGTGGTGACCCGTTCCATTCCGGCTAATTGCGTGGCAGTGGGGAATCCGTGCAGGGTGATTAAGGAGATGTCGGAGAATGTGTCGGACTGAATCTTTAGAACGGCTAATCACTGAATTCTTATGTACGAACTAAAAACAAGTAGGTCGGCAGAGCTACTACATCAACAGCCCTGCAAAGATAGGTATATACAGGCAAACGGAAAGCGATGTCTATCTTATCGACAGCGGAAACGACAAGGAAGCCGCGAAGAAAGTGTTGAAAATTGCCGGACAGAACGGATGGAACATCAAAGGCATCGTCAACACCCATAGCAATGCCGACCATATCGGCGGGAACCAGTATGTCCAGAAACAGACCGGTTGTCCGATATTCGCGAGCGGCGTTGAAGGAAGTTTTACGCGGTATCCCATCCTCGAGCCTTCGTTTCTGTATGGCGGCTACCCGTTCAAGGAACTGAGAAGCAAGTTCCTCATGGCGAAGGAGAGTGAAGTCACGGATTGCTCGTCGCCTGGCTTCCCGTCAGAGTTAGAGCTTGTTCCCTTGCCCGGCCACTTCTTCGACATGGTGGGAGTCCGCACCCCCGACAACACGGTCTTTCTTGCGGATTGCGTCAGCAGTCCGTCGGTATTGGAGAAGTATGGCGTGACTTTCATTTACGATGTAGCCCAATACCTTGCCACGCTCGACTACATAGAAACCATTGACGCGGCAGTCTTTGTGCCCTCGCATGCCGATGTCACGACCGACATCCGGCCGCTTGCCGCCCTCAACCGTGCCAAAGTGCATGAGATAGCCCACGTCATCGAGGAAATCTGCACCATGCCGCAGGACACAGAGCACGTCATCCAATCCGTCTTCCGTGCCTATCGCCTGACCATGACCGCCGAACAATACGTGCTTGTGGGTTCCACCATACGTTCCTACCTGTCGTGGATGAAAGACAGCGGCAAGCTCGACATGGTGATAGGTGAGGATTCGTTGAGGTGGCAGGCAAGAGGTGTCTCCTGAGGTGGTGCTTATGGAAGATTCGGGGCACTTGTTTTTTGCTCCCGCGCCCTCGGGCGATATTCCGACGGCGTGATGCCCTCCTGCTTCCTGAGATTCTTATTATTTTCGCAAACGAACAGAATCAATACTCCATGAGTTCCAAGTTCTGGCTGGAACCGCAGATAGAATTGGCAGCCAATTATGGCTTTGGCAGTAAGGATTTGAAAAAGATAACCGAATTAGTAGAAAAATATGAAGACGACTTTAAACAACAGTTTGCAGCCCACATCGGTAAGCGTGTTGATGATTAATGCACAAGGTATGATGCTGTCCGTTCTGGGGCAGGATTATTTTGTGTCATACAACCGCGTGCCCTGGTTGCGCAACGCCCGCGTCAGCAGTGCACTCAACGTGCGCATGGCGGGACCGAACGCCATCGAATGGCCCGAGTTGGACGTAGACCTCGAAATCGAGAGCCTCAAACACCCCGAACGCTATCCGTTAGTGATGAAGCGGTCGCCGTTGGATGTGATTTGAATGCAATAGTTCAACCGACAGAGTTCCTATTTACTGTCAATGGTATTGGATTATCCCCTGCAGGCTGTGACGGATTTGCAGGGGATTTTCGGTATGCTGGGCATGTCAAATCTCTGTACGTGAGTTTGGGATAATCTCCGGTTAAAACAGCAGCGGGATTATCAACATTTCCCTTACTTCTCTTATTTCGAACTTGCGTAAATATGTGTGAACGAAATTCCACTTGTACGATGGCTTCAGACAGGAAGCAAACGAATGGAGAAATGGATCGGAATCTGTATCCACAAAGCGAGATGAGGGGTGAAAATATGGGACGTATTCAAAAATCCACTCAAAAGCCTCTTTAAATATTGGATTTTCGAAAAAACGCTTCGAAAATTTGGAGGAAAGGGGAAAAAGACGTACCTTTGCATCGCTTTTGAAACGGGAAGCAGGGGCGCTTAGCTCAGCTGGTTCAGAGCGTCTGCCTTACAAGCAGAGGGTCGGGGTTCGAATCCCTCAGCGCCCACCATTAGAAACTTGCTTCCTGATGTCAAAAGGGCGCTTAGCTCAGCTGGTTCAGAGCGTCTGCCTTACAAGCAGAGGGTCGGGGGTTCGAATCCCTCAGCGCCCACGGAGATGAAGAAGACACCTTGCAGGGTGTCTTTTGTTGTTTTAAGTCAATCTTATCGCCTTTTTAAAGAAGTTTTCCTTATTTTATATGGGTGAACGGATAAAATGAATTATTTTTGCAGCACAAATAATACGTATTACTTTTATGGAATTGGATATGTTGACGGCCATCTCCCCGATAGACGGCCGTTATAGGGGCAAGACGGAGGCTTTGGCTTCCTATTTCTCGGAATTCGCGCTCATCCGCTACCGGGTGCGCGTCGAGGTGGAGTATTTCATCGCGTTGTGCGAGTTGCCGTTGCCGCAACTGGCTTCGTTCGACCATGCGCTGTTCCCGCGCTTGCGCGACATTTACCTCTGTTTCACGGAGGCTGATGCCGGGCGGGTGAAAGACATAGAAAAGGTGACAAACCACGACGTGAAGGCCGTGGAATATTTCATCAAGGAGCAATTCGACCAGATTGGCGGGCTGGAAGCTTACAAGGAATTCATCCACTTCGGGTTGACCTCGCAAGACATCAACAACACGTCGGTGCCGCTTTCCATCAAAGAGGCTTTGGAAGAATGCTATTATCCTCAGATGGAGGAACTGATTGCCCAGTTGCGTGCTTACGCCGAGGAGTGGAAAGACGTGCCCATGCTGGCCAAGACGCATGGGCAGCCGGCCTCGCCCACGCGCTTGGGCAAGGAGGTGATGGTGTTCGCCTATCGCTTGGAGCGCCAGTTGGAGATGCTCAAGGCGTGCCCCATCACGGCCAAGTTCGGCGGGGCTACGGGCAATTACAATGCCCACCACGTGGCTTATCCCGCATACGACTGGAAGGCGTTCGGCAGCCGTTTCGTGGCTGAAAAGCTCGGGTTGGAGCGCGAGGAATACACCACCCAGATTTCCAACTACGACAACCTGGGTGCGGTGTTCGATGCCATGAAGCGCATCAACACGATCATGATAGACTTTGACCGTGACTTCTGGCAATACGTGTCGATGGAATATTTCAAGCAGAAAATCAAAGCCGGAGAAGTGGGCTCCAGTGCCATGCCTCACAAGGTGAACCCGATAGATTTTGAAAATTCGGAAGGCAACTTGGGGTTGGCCAATGCCATCCTTGCCCATCTGAGCATGAAATTGCCGGTGTCGCGCCTGCAGCGCGACTTGACGGACTCCACGGTGCTTCGCAACGTGGGCGTCCCCATGGGGCATACCGTCATCGCCATCCAGAGCACCCTGAAGGGCTTGCGCAAGCTGTTGCTCAACCGCGAGGCTATCAATGCCGATTTGGATAATTGCTGGGCGGTGGTGGCCGAGGCCATCCAGACCATCCTGCGCCGCGAGGCCTATCCGCACCCCTACGAGGCGCTGAAGGCCCTGACGCGCACGAACCACACCATTACAGAAAAGGCCATAAAGGGTTTCATCGAAGGGCTGGAGGTGAGCGACGCCGTGAAGGAAGAGCTTCGCGCCATAACGCCCCATTCGTATACGGGAATGTGAAAAGGATAGTCGGAAGGCAGGACGGACCCGCGAGGGCGAACGCGCCTTCTTCTTAGTTAGTTTAATATATAAATAGGAGAAAGTATGGAAGACGAGAAATGGCAGGATAATTTCGCTCCCGAAGAGAGCGAGCGTAGCCGTGAGGGCTACAAGCCATCGGACAACGAGAATGGAGACCAGAGTGTGAACCGGCCCATGCGCGCTGGGCGCGTCATGAGGCCACGCATCCAGCGGGCCGAGAGGGCTTATTCGGCCAATGGGGCCGATGGCGCGCAGGAGCGCCGTCCCTACAGGCCGTCGTTCAACCGTGAAGGACGCAATGCGGGTGGCGAGCAACGCCCTTACCGCAATAACTATGCCCCGCGGTATGATTACAACCGCGAGGGAGGTTACGGCAACCGCGAGGGAGGCTACAATCGCGAAGGGGGCTACGGACGCGAAGGCGGATTCCGCCCGGCGGGCGGAGGATACCGTCGCGAGAACAATTATAACCGCATAGGAGGCTACAACCGCGAGGGCGGATATGGCAACCGTGAAGGAGGATATGGGAACAACCGTGAGGGCGGTTATCGTCCTAACAACGGCGGTTACCGCCGTCCGCAGGGCGGGGGATATGGCAACAACCGTTATGGCGGGCAGCGTCCGCAACGCCGTCCGGGAGGTTATGATCCTAATGCCAAATACAGCATGAAGAAGCAGATTGAGTACAAGGAGCTCAATGTAGATCCCGACGCACCCATCCGCCTGAACAAGTTCCTGGCCAATGCCGGCGTTTGCTCTCGGCGTGAGGCGGACGAGTTCATCAAGGCTGGCGTGGTGAGCGTCAACGGAGTCGTGGTGACCGAGCTGGGAACGAAGGTGAAGCGCACCGACGAGGTGAAGTTCCACGACCAGCCCGTGAGCATCGAGCGCAAGGTCTACGTGTTGCTCAACAAGCCGAAGGACTGTGTGACGACGAGCGATGACCCGCAGAATCGCAAGACGGTGATGGAGCTGGTGAAGGATGCCTGCCGCGAGCGCATCTATCCCGTGGGCCGGCTCGACCGCAACACGACGGGCGTGCTGCTGTTCACCAATGATGGCGAACTGGCCTCCAAGTTGACGCATCCCAAGTATCTGAAAAAGAAAATTTACCATGTGACAACCGATCGCAACGTGTCGGCTGCCGACATGCAGCAGATTGCCGAAGGCATCACGTTGGACGACGGCGAAATCCGTGCCGATGCCATCGAATATGCCAGCCCCACCGACAAGAAGCAGATTGGCATTGAAATCCACTCGGGGCGCAACCGTATCGTGCGCCGCATTTTCGAGGCTTTGGGCTACAAGGTGGTGAAGCTCGACCGCGTGCTGTTCGCCGGGCTCACCAAGAAAAACGTGCGCCGCGGCGACTGGCGTTTCCTTACCGAGCGCGAGGTGAACATGTTGCGCATGGGGGCGTTTGAATGATAAGATGTTTTTAAAGGAGAAATGAAATGGAAACTATTCGCAGAACGAAGATAACAGATGTGTTGAAGCGTGAAGACTACGGAGCGATGGTCAACGTCAAGGGCTGGGTGCGCACGCGCCGCGGCAGTAAGTCGGTCTATTTCATCGCGCTCAACGACGGCTCCACCATCAACAACGTGCAGGTGGTGGCCGATGCCGACAAGTTCGAGGAAGAACTCATCAAACAGGTCACCACGGGAGCTTGCCTTAGCGTGACGGGCGAACTGGTGAAGAGTGTCGGTTCGGGGCAGGCCGTTGAAATTCAGGCGCGCCAGATTGAAGTGTTGGGCACTTGCGGTTCGGACTACCCGATGCAGAAGAAAGGCCAGAGCATGGAGTTCATGCGTCAGCATGCACACATGCGCTTGCGCACCAACACCTTCGGGGCGGTGTTCCGCATCCGCCATCACATGGCCATGGCCATTCATCGCTATTTCCACGAGCATGGCTTCTTTTATTTCCACACGCCCATCATCACGGCCAGTGATTGCGAGGGTGCTGGGCAGATGTTCCAGGTGACCACCAAGAACCTCTACGACTTGAAGAAGGACGAGGAAGGCAAGATAGACTACTCGGACGATTTCTTTGGCAAAACCACCTCGCTCACTGTTTCCGGACAGTTGGAAGGCGAGTTGGGGGCCACGGCTTTGGGTGCGATTTACACCTTCGGGCCCACTTTCCGCGCGGAGAATTCCAACACGCCGCGCCACTTGGCCGAGTTCTGGATGATTGAACCCGAGGTGGCCTTCAACGACATCAACGACAACATGGACTTGGCGGAGGATTTCATCAAGTACTGTGTGCGTTGGGCGTTGGAAAACTGCCAGGACGACTTGGCCTTCCTGAACAAGATGATTGACAAGACCCTGCTCGAGCGTCTGCATTTCGTGGTGGAGCATGATTTCGTGCGCCTGCCCTATACAAAAGGGCATCGAGATTCTGGAAGAGGCTGTGAAGAACGGGCGCAAGTTCGAGTTCCCGATTTATTGGGGGGCGGACTTGGCCAGCGAGCATGAACGCTATCTGGTGGAGGAATACTTCAAGCGGCCGGTCATCCTGACGGACTATCCAAAAGGAAATCAAGGCCTTCTACATGAAGATGAACGACGACGGGAAGACGGTGCGTGCCATGGACGTGCTCTTCCCCCAGATTGGCGAAATCATCGGTGGCTCCGAGCGCGAAGAGAACTACGACAAGCTCATGGCCCGTATCGAGGAGTTGCATATCCCGATGAAGGACATGTGGTGGTATCTCGATACCCGTCGCTTCGGAACTTGCCCCCACAGCGGTTTCGGACTGGGCTTCGAGCGTCTTATCCTCTTTGTCACGGGCATGCAGAACATCCGCGACGTCATTCCCTTCCCCCGCACGCCGAAGAACGCCGAGTTCTGATGCGGTGAAGGGAGAATGCAGGATTAGTATAATAAGTAAAGGGGTGTCGCCATTGGGCGCCATCCCTTTATTCTATTTGTGCTGTCCGGTGGCGTCGTCGGGAATCCTGGCTCAGTCGAAATTCAGTGGGAACCAGTTGCAACGCCCGTGTCGGATTGTCACCCAAGCACGGAATTTCCTTCCAGAAAGAAAGGCTTTCCTTCCGTTTCCGTGTTTCAATGGCAGGACGGACCGCCGCAAACAGGAACCGGACTGTTAAAAAACGGGTGGAGAGACTGCTTGTATGGAGCATTTCTCCGTCCCGGCGATCGTTTTTTTGCGGTAAAAACAGAATCGCTTTCCGCAAAGAAACGGACCGCCTTCCGCAAAGACGAAACTTTTTTGCCGCAAGGCAGTTTCTGCGGGTGCAGAAGGGAGGGAGAAACAAGGCTTCGGAGGGCTTTTCCCGCTCTGGATGGAGTCCGCCCGCATGCAAATCCCGTTTGTCCTTTTGCAAGCCATTCTCATCACGAGGCTGACGCGAGGGGAGGGGGCCAGCCGCACGGCGTTCCGTGGCGGGCGGCAAAATGTCGCGGAAACCGGCTTCCGGCTTTCATCCTGCATTCCCTTGGGCGCGCGAGGTTCGCGCATTTCCGTCCTGTTGCCGCCCGCGCCCGTTTACGCGATTCCTGCAGGGGCTGTCTTGACGTTTTGACAGGATGTCATTGGGGACTTATTGCTCTCCGCAGGCCTTTTGGCACCTTCGCGACAAGAGGTGGCCTGCGCCACCGAAACAGGCAAGGGAGTTTCCGAGGGCCGTCTTTCTTCCCTTCCCGGAATTGCTGAAACATACGGCTGTCCCCACCGGATTTCTGCTGAGCCGGAATCCTTCCATCAGTGACGAGAAGACAATTTTTCGTCATGGACGTAACCTCCCAATATAAACGGTTGGGTTGCAAAGAAAAGGTGGCGGGCAGACTTTCTTGTGCGCGGAATGTCAAAATCGCATTTTTTTATATAATTTTGCCGCAGATTTACAGGAGCCGGAAGCGGCGGCGGATTTGAATTCTGCTCGTTGGCGGAAGGCCGGCACAGAAAGGAGGGAATATATATGTTGGATATCAGGAAAGCTACGACTCAAGACAGCGAGCTGATTCACACAATGGCTTGGAAGGTGTTTCCCCGCACGTATGAGGGCATTCTGAGCGAGGAACAGACGGAATACATGATGCACTGGATGTATGACGTGGGAAACGTGCGATGCCAGATGGAGCGCGAAGGCCATGTGTATTTCATCGCTTACGACGGAGAGACTCCGGTGGGTTACGTTTCCGTGAGGCCCGACGGCGAGGACAAGGTGCATTTGGAAAAGATTTATGTGTTGCCGGAATACCAAAAAACGCATGCTGGCGGTGCGCTGTTCCGTCACGCCGTGGCCTACGTGCGCGAGGCTTTTCCCGCGGCAGTGGCCATGGAGCTGAATGTGAACCGGAACAATCCCGCGCTTGGCTTCTATCGCCACATGGGCATGCGCATTGATCGCCAAGGCGATTTCGACATCGGTAACGGCTTCTATATGAACGACTACATCATGCGGCTGGATTTGCTGGCCTTGTGAAAAGTTGGGCGAAAGTGTTGGCCGTTTTGCGGAAAAGTGCTAACTTTGCAAGCCGATTATTATCTAAGAGACGATAAAAGTCTTAAAACCTGTGTGTTAATAGTCTTTCCTTTGGCCTGAAAAGACGGTTAGTGAATCACGGGGGAGAAAGAAAAAGAGTTTTTTTAGTAGTAACAAAATTATTTTTAAGTTAAAGAATGGATACTTTAAGTTACAAGACCATTTCGGCCAACAAGGCGACGGCAAAGAAAGAATGGGTCGTTGTGGACGCAACAGACCAAGTGCTGGGTCGCTTGGGTTCAAAGGTGGCAAAATTGTTGAGGGGTAAGTACAAGCCGAACTTCACGCCTCATGTGGATTGCGGTGACAATGTGATCATCATCAATGCCGACAAGGTGAAACTGACCGGCAACAAGTGGACTGATCGCGTTTACTTGCGTTACACGGGCTATCCCGGCGGTCAGCGCGAGATGACTCCGGCCCAGTTGATGGCTCGCCCCAACGGTGCCGAGAGACTGGTGAAGAAAGTGGTGAAGGGCATGTTGCCGAAGAACCGTCTGGCCAGCCAGCTGTTGGGCAACTTGTATGTCTATGAAGGCCGCGACCACAAGCACGAGGCACAGCAACCCAAACTGATTGATATAAACTTGTATAAATAATAAACGATGGAAGTAGTTAATGCATTAGGCAGACGCAAGAGTGCCGTTGCTCGCATCTATGTCAGCGAGGGCACGGGAAAGATTACGGTCAACAAGAGAGACCTTGCAGAGTACTTTCCTTCTTCAATCCTCCAATATGTGGTGAAGCAACCCCTGTCCACGTTGGGCGTGGAAGAGAAATACGATATCAAGGTCAATGTGTATGGTGGCGGTTACACGGGTCGTCACAAGCTTTGCGCTTGGCTATCGCCCGCGCCTTGGTGAAAATCAATGCCGACGACAAGAAGGCGCTCCGCGCCGAAGGCTTCATCACCCGCGATTCGCGCGTGGTTGAACGTAAGAAGCCGGGACGTCCGAAGGCACGTCGCAGATTCCAGTTCAGTAAGCGTTAATATTCGGCCGTTTATCGAGCTGCATAGACGTTTAGTATCTAAACTGCCGGGATTCCTCCGACGGACTACCCGGGAGTTGGTTGAGAAAACAAAAAAGAAAGTAAACGATTAAACAAAGAAAAGAAATGTCTAGAACAAATTTTGATACGTTGTTGGAAGCCGGTTGTCATTTCGGCCATTTGAAGAGAAAGTGGAATCCTGCAATGGCTCCTTACATCTTCATGGAGCGCAATGGCATCCATATCATCGACCTCCACAAGACGGTGGCTAAAATCGACGATGCCGCAGAGGCTTTAAAACAAATCGCAAAATCCGGCAAGAAGATTTTGTTTGTTGCTACTAAGAAACAGGCCAAGCAGATCGTGGCTGAGAAAGCTGCGGCTGTGAACATGCCCTACGTCATCGAGCGTTGGCCGGGTGGTATGCTGACCAACTTCCCCACTATCCGCAAGGCTGTGAAGAAGATGGCCAATATCGACAAGTTGACCGCCGATGGTACGTATGCCAACCTTTCGAAGCGTGAAATCCTCCAGATTACCACGTCAGCGTGCCAAATTGGAGAAGAACTTGGGTTCCATTGCCGATTTGACTCGTCTGCCGTCTGCATTGTTCGTCGTAGACGTGCTCAAGGAGCAGATTGCCGTGCGCGAAGCCAACCGTCTCGGAATTCCTGTATTTGGAATCGTGGACACGAACTCCAACCCGGATAACGTCGACTTCGTTATTCCTGCCAACGATGATGCCAACAAGAGCATTGAGGTGATTCTTGATGCTTGCTGTGCGGCCATTGCAGAAGGTCTGGAAGAGCGCAAGGCCGAGAAGGTGGATGCAGAAGCTGCCGGCGAGGCAGAAAACAAGCCCGCAAGCGTGCCGCAAAGGCGCGTGTAGAGAAGGCTGAAGAAGCTCCGGCCGAAGAGGTGAAGGAAGAAGCACAGGCTGAAGCTTAATGAAGTTATAACAACGTATTTATTCATATAACGAAGAGAAGATTATGGCTGTTACAATGGCAGATATTACCAAGCTCCGTCAGTTGTCGGGAGCTGGTATGATGGACTGCAAGAAAGCTTTGGAAGAAGCCGGCAGTGACATCGAAAAGGCAATGGAAATCATTCGCAAGAAAGGCCAGGCCGTGGCCGCAAAGCGTTCCGACCGTGAAGCAGCAGAGGGCTGCGTCGTGGTGAAGGCTGAAAACGGCTTTGGCGCGATCATCGCCTTGAAGTGCGAAACTGATTTCGTGGCCAAGAACGAAGATTTCATGAAGCTGGCGAAGAGCATCTTGGATTTGGCCGTGGCCAACAAGTGCCAGACCTTGGACGAAGTGAAGGCTTTGCCCATGGGTGCAGGTACGGTGGCTGACGCAGTGGTGGACCGCAGCGGCATCACGGGCGAAAAGATGGAGCTCGACGGCTACATGACGGTGGAAGGCGATAACATTTCTGTATATAACCACCAGAACAAGAACCAGCTCTGCACGATGGTGGCTCTGAACAAGCAGGTGGCAGATGAATACGGACATGCTGTGGCCATGCAGGTGGCGGCCATGAACCCGCGTTCGCTTGACGAAAGCGATTATCCTGCCGACGTGCTCGCACGTGAGAAGGAAATCGCAGCCGACAAGGCTCGTCAGGAAGGCAAGCCCGAGAATATGATCGAGAAGATCGCTATGGGCCGCTTGAACAAGCTGTTCAAGGAAGAGTGCTTGCTGAAGCAGGCTTTCATCCAGAACGACAAGATCAGCGTAGCCGACTACTTGAAGGGTGCCGACAAGGATTGTACGGTGACTGCCTTCAAGCGCTTCACGCTCCGCGCTGAGTAAGGAAAACTCTTTGATGAGATAGTTGAGGGCATGGCTTCGATAACCCGAAGTCATGCCCTTTTTAGGTTAAAAAATGTTTTCGTTCCCGTGGTCGTGCGGGAAGGAAATAAATTCCGTATTTTTGTATGGTAATCACTATAAAACGGAATGAACCATGAAGATACTGGCTGTGGGCATGAATTATGCCAAACACAATAAAGAACTCGACGGGACGTTATATAAACCGGAGGAGCCTGTGATTTTCACCAAGCCCGACTCGGCGCTGTTGAAGGATGGGAAGCCCTTTTTCATTCCCGACTTCACGAAGCAGTGCGGCTACGAGGCGGAGCTGGTGGTGCGCATCTGCCGTTTGGGGAAGAACATTGCCCCGCGCTTCGCTTATCGTTATTACGATGCAGTGACGGTGGGCATTGACTTCACCGCGCGGGACCTGCAGCGGAAGTTCAGGAAAGAAGGCTTGCCTTGGGAGCTCTGCAAGGGCTTTGACGGGTCGGCCGTGGTGGGCGATTTCGTGTCCAAGGAAGAGCTTCCCGACATCCAGCAGCTCCCGTTCCATTTGGACATCGACGGCCAGACGGTGCAGGAGGGGTATTCGGGCGACATGCTCTTTGCTGTGGACGAGATTATCGCTTTCGTCAGTCGCTTCTACACGTTGAAGATGGGCGACCTGCTGTTCACCGGCACTCCTTCCGGCGTGGCTCCGGTGAGCGTGGGACAACACCTGCAAGGCTTCCTCCAAGAACGCAAGGTATTGGATTTTTATGTGAGGTGACAGCATGAGGTTAAAGACGGCCATATTCCTGCTTGGGGCAGGCGCGGTTTCTGCGTTCGCGCAGGAATTTACATACGTGGATTGGGACATTCTGCAGTTGGATTCGGTTCCGGCGCAGTACAGCGAGGTCATTCCGCTGGACGAAGACTATCGGCAATTCAGCTATGAAGTCCGTTTGGACTATCCCGAATACGTTCGCCTGACCGCAGAGGAGGCACGGCGTGTGGCTGCATGGGGCGAATCGTTGCCCGAATCCCCCGAGGTGTATAGCCAAGTGGGCGTCTCCCGCAAGAAAGGCATGCTCGACGTGTCTTTCGTTCCGGTCGTGCGCCGTGGAGGCCAATACTACAAGCTGACGAGTTTCAAGATGAACATAGTCCGTCGTCCGACGGCAGCCTTGCGAGGGGCGGCTGCTCCGGCGGCGCAGGCCGCTTCGGAGCGTTATGCCGAACATTCCGTGCTGTCTCAAGGCCGTTGGGTGAAAATAGGCATTACGGACGACGGCGTCTATCGGCTTACGGCATCCGACCTGCAGCGTATGGGCTTTGCCGATCCTTCGAGGGTAAAGCTCTACGGCTATGGCGGACACGTGCAGGATGAGGTGATAGATGCCGACACGGACTTCGATGACTTGGAGGAAGTGCCCCTTTATCGTGACGACCGCGGGCTTTTGTTCTTCGGCCGCGGACTGCTTTCCTGGTCGGCTCCCGACCGCAACGGACGTTCCACTCACCGGATGAATACTTTCGCCCGCCAGGCTTGTTATTTCCTGACCGAAGGCGATGCCCCGCAGACCATGGAGACCGAGCGTGCGACAGCTTCGCCTCGGACGGACTTGGATTACACTCCGGCGAACGTGTTGTATAAGAAAGAAGAATACTCCTGGTACCAGAGTGGCCGCACTTTTTATGAAGACGTCAACTATGCGTCGGCCAATACGCAGACTTATCGGTTGCCGTCTCCCCATCCCGTGGCATCGGCCGGCGCTTCGCTGAAGGTTTATTTTACGGCTCATTTTACAGACGACAAGAAGCGTTGCACCGTGCAGCCCACGGTGGACGGCGAAACGCGGAATACCATTACCATCTACCATTCGGGCGAGTATGACGCCGCGCGCGAAGGCACGGCCACTTACGCGCTTTCTTCTTTGGGCGACGAGACGGAAGTGACCCTTACTTCCACTGCCGGGATAGATGCCCGTCTGGGCTATCTGGAGCTTTGTTACCGCCGGCAACTTCGCATGAACGACTCCTATTTATATATCCGACATTCGGAAACGTCGGCTGCCAACTTCGTCATTGACACGCAAGGCCGCACCGGCGTGAAGCTTTGGCGTTTGGGACGGCGGGGCGAACCAGTGGTCGAGATGCAGGGAACGCAGTCGGGCAACACGCTGACCGTTCCGGTGGACGACCCTTCGCGGGAGTATGTGGCTGTGGACGTGGATGCCGATTTCCCGTCTCCCACCTACATCGGCGAGGTGGCCAATCAGGATTTGCATGCCTTGTCGGCCTGCGACATGGTGATTCTCATCCCGACGAGCGGTCGGTTGCTTGCGCAGGCCGAGCGCCTGGCGGAAGCCCATCGCAGCATGGACGGGCTGCGGGTGCAGATTGTGCGCGCCGACCAAGTGTACAACGAGTTTTCCTCCGGCACGCCGGACGCCACGGCCTACCGCCGCCTGATGAAGATGCTCTACGACCGTGCGGAGACCGAGGCCGACATGCCCCGCTACCTGTTGCTCTTCGGCGACGGCGTGTGGGACAACCGCATGCTGACCTCTGCCGTGCGCGGCCTGAACCCCGATGACCACCTGCTCTGCTATGAGTCGGAGAATTCCCTCAGCCATACCAGCAGTTTTGTGATGGAAGACTATTTCGGGCTGTTGGATGATGGCGAGGGCGACGATTTCCAGCGTAACAAAGTGGATTTGGGCGTCGGCCGTTTCCCCGTGACCACGGAAGCCGATGCGAAAATCATGGTGGACAAGACCATAGATTACATGGAGAACGCGCATGCGGGCGCATGGCGCAATGTCATTTGCGTGTTGGGCGACGACGGAGATGAGAACGACCATATCATCAAGGCCGAACAGCTCTCGCAGATTGTGGAGGACGAGCATCCCGACATGCAGGTGAACCGCATCTATTGGGACGCCTACCGGCGCGAGTCCGGTGCGGCGGGCTATTCTTATCCGGCCGTGGAGGCCGACATCAAGGCGCAGATGGACGAAGGTTGCCTCATGATGAACTACAGCGGGCATGGCAACCCCCGCGAACTTTCGCATGAGAAGGTGTTGCGCCTGGCCGACTTCTCTTCTTATTCTTCCCCCAATTTGCCTTTGTGGGTGACGGCTGCTTGCGACGTGAGTCCTTTCGACATGTTGGAGGACAACATCGGTGAGCGGGCCGTGCTGCATGCCGGAGGTACGGCCGTCGCCTTCTTGGGCACGACGCGCACGGTGTATTCCACGGCCAACAGTTGGATGAACCGTTACTTCACCCGTCAAGCCTTGGGCAAGGACGCGAACGGCAGGCGAAACGCCTTGGGCGATGCCGTGCGACTGGCGAAGGTGGAACTGGTCACGCCGCATTATTGCGAGGAAGACAAGATTTATGATTATCATGATAGCACGGACGTGTCGGTCAACAAGCTCCACTACGTGCTCTTGGGCGACCCCGCATTGAAACTGGGCGTGCCCGAATACGAACTGGTGGTGGACAGCATCAACGGCCGGGCGGTAGGCGAGGGGCTTCCCCTTGCCGACTTCAAGGCCGGCAGCATCGCCCGGGTATCGGGCCATGTGGAAGACGCCGCGGGGCAGACCTTGACGGACTATTCCGGTGTGCTTTCGGCCACGGTGTACGACAGCGAGAGCACCATCACCTGCCTGAACAACGACGGCGAGGCCGACGAACCGGTGACTTACGTCACGCGGGACAAGCGCCTCTATTCCGGCCGCGATTCCGTGCGCAACGGCGAGTTCCGCTTCACCTTCCCCGTGCCGATGGACATCAAATACTCCGGCGAGTCGGGCCGCATCCTGCTCTACGCCATCGACAACACTAAACGGCGCGAGGCCAACGGCTTCTCGGAGCAGGTGACGGTGGGCGGCAGCAGCGACGAACTCTCGGGCGACACCGAAGGCCCGCAGATTCAAGCTTACCTGAACCGCGAGGATTTCGTTTCCGGTGGAACGGTGAACGCCACGCCCTATTTCGTGGCGGCGCTGGAGGACGAAAGCGGCATCAACGTGACGAACACCGCCGTGGGGCACGACCTGGAGCTCACTATCGACGGCGACCCGGCCAAGACCTACATCCTGAACAGTGAATACGAGAGCGTGCTGGGCGACTATCGCCGGGGGCAGCTGGCCTATGTCATTCCCGCGTTGGAGGACGGGCCGCACACGCTGACTTTCCGCGCCTGGGACGTGATGAACAATTCGTCCACCGTGACGCTGGACTTCCATGTCGACGGCGGGCTGCAGCCCGACCTGATAGACCTGAGCTGCACGAACAACCCGGCACGCGAGCACACCACGTTCATCATGCGCTACGACCGCCCCGGAACGGAGTGCGACTTCACGATAGAAGTGTTCGACTTCGCCGGGCGCAAGTTGTGGACGCATACGGAGCACGGCACGTCGGCCGACGGCATCTACCGCGTGGATTGGGACCCGACCGCGGGAGGCGGCATGCCGCTCTCCACCGGAGTTTATCTCTACCGTGCCCATGTGTCCACGTCGGACAGCAAGGCGGCTTCGCGAACGAACAAAATCATTATATTGCGCAATAAATAGGCCGCCTCCGCGTTATTCTATCATGCGAAAAATAAGAAAAAAACAGATGATGAAGAAATATCTTTTAGCGGCTATTCTCCTCGGTTGCGGGGCGATGGCCTCGCTGCATGCGCAGGACAAGCGGAACATGTTCAACCCCGTGACCACCAGCGTCACCTCCCAGTCCATCGCTCCCGATGCCCGGGGCGGTTCGATGGGCGACATCGGGGCGGCCACGGAAGCAGACGTGAGTTCGCAGTATTGGAATCCGGCCAAATATCCGTTCTGCATCGCCCGCGCAGGGGTGGGCGTCAACTACACGCCGTGGTTGCGCCAGTTGGTGAACGACATCAACCTGGCCTACGTGAGCGGCTTCTACCGCATCGGCGACTATCAGGCCGTGAGCGCCTCGTTGCGCTATTTCTCGTTGGGCGAGGTGTCCACGAGCAGCAGTGCCGACGACATGGGCGACATGACCATCAGCCCCTACGAGATGTCGTTCGACGTGGCCTACTCCCGCATGCTGAGCGAGAACTTCTCGGCGGCGGTAGCCCTGCGTTTCATCTTGTCGGACATCACCTACGACTATTCCGACGAGACCTCGCCGGGCAAGGCTTTCGCGGCGGACATCGCCCTCTACTGGAACCGTTACTTCACTGGCCGCACCCGTGAATGGAACATGGGCATCGGCTTGAACATCAGTAATATCGGTAGCAAAATCTCATACGGAGGGGACGACAATTCCGAGTTCATCCCCACGAACCTCCGTCTGGGTATCAACTTCTTGGTGCCCATCAACGAGTACAACAAATTCTCCATCGCGGCGGACGCCAACAAGCTCCTGGTGCCCACCTATCCCAAACAGGAAGAGGGCGAGGCCGACCAGGACTACACCGACCGCGTGCAGCGCGACTACTACGACATTTCCCCCATCGCCGGCATTTTCAAGAGCTTCGGCGACGCGCCCAACGGCTTCGAGGAGGAATTGCAGGAGATACAGTGGAGCGTGGGCCTGGAGTACATTTACAACGACCGCTTCTCGCTTCGTGGCGGTTACCACCACGAGAGTGAGAACAAAGGCAACCGCAAGTATTTCACCGTGGGCGCGGGTTTCCGCATGAGCGTCTTCTCGCTCGACGCCGGCTATGTGTTTTCCACGGCGCAGAGCAACCCGCTCGACCAGACGATGCGCTTCACGCTCGGGTTCGACCTGGACGGAATGAAGGATTTGTTCGGCCGTCGCCGTTAAACGGAAGGGAGGTAAGACATGGGACGCATCAGGGTAGGTTTCGGTTTCGATGTCCACCGTTTGGTGGAAGGGCGTGAGCTTTGGTTGGGCGGCATCCGCTTGGAGCATTCCTGCGGACTGTTGGGCCACAGCGACGCCGACGTGTTGATACATGCCATTTGCGACGCGCTCCTTGGCGCGGCCAACCTGCGCGACATCGGCTACCACTTCCCCGACAGCCGGGAAGAATACCGCGGCATAGACAGCAAGATTCTCCTGCGCAAGACGGTGGAGCTGATAGCGGACAAGGGCTATCGTGTGGGCAACGTGGACGCCACGGTCTGTGCCGAGCGCCCCAAGCTGAATCCCCACATTCCCGCCATGCAGGCGTGCCTGGCGGAACTGATGGGCGTGGAGCCCGACGACGTTTCCGTGAAAGCCACCACCACCGAGAAGTTGGGCTTCACGGGGCGTGAAGAAGGCATTTCGGCCTATGCCACGGTGCTCATCGAGCGATAGGAGGGCGTGGAGCATCCTTCCGGTGCGTTGCCGTGCGGGAGGGGGCGTGTGAAAGGACATAGCGTGGGAGCTTGCGGGTTCCTGCGCTTTTTTTTGTCGCGTCTGAATGTCCTTGGCGCGGGCTTTGTCCTGTTTCTTTCCTCCTCAAGAAGCGGCTGCGGGCCGAGGGGCGGCCGGTCGGGCGACTCCGTTTCTCCGCCAGGCCGAAAACGGGAGTGCGGGAAGCCGTGCAGTCCTTTGCGGAAGGCACGCGAGTACTCTGCGGCAAGTACTCGAGTACTCTCCGCAAAGTACTTTTTCGCATTCCGCAGCGTGTTCGTCCGTCTTGCCCGTCCCTGCCGTCTGTTGCTCCCGTTCCGTTCCGGTGCCGCCTGTCCGGCTTTTTCCCTTGTTTTGTTGCCGGCGGTGAGCCGGTGCGCGGCCTTTCCTGCGTTTTTGGGGCGAAAAAGTCGATATTGTCCTATCATTTGTTGTCTTAGTACCATTTTATTGGGAATGGATTTGCTAAATTTGCATCAAACAAACCATGAAAGTGTTTCTCAAAACATCAATTGACTATTAAATGTTAATATTATGAGCCAGTATCCGAAGATAGGTATCCGTCCGACGATAGACGGAAGGCAAGGCGGTGTGCGCGAGAGTTTGGAAGAAAAGACCATGGCGTTGGCCCGTGCCGTGGCCCAGTTGATTGCATCCCAAGTGAGGTATGCCGACGGCCGCCCCGTAGAGTGCGTGATCGCCGACGGCACGATTGGGCGCGTGGGCGAAAGTGCCGCTTGCGCCGAGAAGTTCGAGCGCGAAGGCGTGGGGGCCACCATCACCGTCACGTCGTGCTGGTGCTATGGTTCGGAGACGATGGACATGCACCCCTATTGGCCCAAGGCCGTGTGGGGATTCAACGGCACGGAGCGCCCCGGCGCGGTGTATCTGGCGGCCGTGCTGGCGGGACATGCGCAGAAGGGGCTGCCCGCCTTCGGCATTTACGGGCGCGACGTGCAGGACATCGACGACAACACGATTCCCGCCGACGTGGCCGAGAAAATCTTGCGCTGGGCCCGTGCGGCCGTGGCCGTGGCACAGATGCGCGGCGAGAGCTACCTTTCCGTCGGCAGCCAGTGCATGGGCATCGCCGGCAGCATCGTGAACCAAGAGTTCTTCCAGGAATACTTGGGCATGCGCAACGAGAGCGTGGACGAGACCGAAATCCTGCGTCGCATGGATGAAGGCATCTACGACCACGACGAGTTTGCCAAGGCCATGGCCTGGACTGAAAAATATTGCAAGCCGCAGGAGGGATGGGACAAGAACCGCCCCGAGCGGCAGAAGACCCGCGAGCAGAAGGACGGCGACTGGGAGTTTGTCGTGAAGATGACGCTCATCATCCGCGACCTGATGCTGGGCAATCCCCGCCTGCGCGACATGGGATTCAAGGAAGAGGCCATCGGGCACCACGCCCTTGCGGCCGGTTTCCAGGGACAGCGCCAGTGGACCGACTGGAAGCCGAACGGCGATTTCACGGAGGCCCTGATGTGCAGCACGTTCGACTGGAACGGCATACGGCAAGCCTACGTGCTGGCCACCGAGAACGACTCGTGCAACGCCGTGGCCATGCTCTTCGGCAAACTGCTGACCGGTTGCGGCCAGATGTTCAGCGACGTGCGCACCTACTGGAGCCCCGAAGCCGTGAAGCGGGTGACGGGCTGCGAACTGACCGGCTTGGCCGCAGGCGGAATGATACACCTGATTAACTCCGGGGCCACGACCCTCGACGCCACCGGCGCAAGCACGAACGCGGCGGGCGAGCCTTGCATGAAGCCTTGCTGGGAGATGACGGAGGCCGACGCGGAAGCCTGCCTGAAGGCCACGAGCTGGCTGCCTGCCGACCGCGACTATTTCCGTGGCGGCGGATTCTCCAGCCACTTCCTGTCGCGCGGAGGCATGCCCGTCACCATGTCGCGCCTGAACCTGGTGAAGGGGCTGGGGCCCGTGTTGCAGATTGCCGAGGGCTGGACGGCCGACGTGGCGCCCGAGATTTTCGAGGTGCTGAACAAGCGCACCGACCCCACTTGGCCCACCACGTGGTTTGTGCCCCGTTTGTGCGACAAGCCCGCGTTCCGCGACGTCTATTCCGTGATGAACAACTGGGGCGCCAACCACGGTGCCATCAGCTACGGCCACATCGGGGCCGACCTCATCACGCTGGCCTCGATGCTCCGCATACCGGTGTGCATGCACAACGTGGAGGAAGAACGCATTTTCCGCCCGGCGGCATGGAACGCTTTCGGCATGGACAAGGAAGGGGCCGACTACCGCGCCTGCGCCAACTACGGCCCGCTATATAAATAAGGTAATACCGCCGTGCGCCGGGCCGTGCAGCCCGGCCGCACGGCGTTCAGAATCAAGAAGGATATATTCACGTTATAAAAACAGAAAAGATATGGAAGGTTACAAAGTCAGGCAGTACGACGTGCCTGTAAAGCGTTATTGTCAAACATTGGAGTTGCGCGACAACCCCGAACTGATTGCGGAATACCGCCGCCGCCACAGCCAGGAATTCGCCTGGCCCGAGATTCGGGCCGGCATCCGCGAGGTGGGCATCCTGGAGATGGAAATCTACATCTTGGGCACGAAGCTCTTCATGATTGTGGAGACCCCGCTGGATTTCGACTGGGACACGGCCATGGCCAAGCTGGCCACCTTGCCCCGCCAGCAGGAGTGGGAAGACTATATGGCCATTTTCCAGCAGGCAGAGGCCGGCGCCTCTTCGGCCGAGAAGTGGAAGCCCATGGAGCGCATGTTTTATCTTTACGACTGAGCCGATTCATCAACCTGTAAAAAAGTAGCATGCAATGAAAAGCACTAAGAAAGTTCCGGTCGTGGGCGACGGCACGTGGGCCGCGGTGATTCCCTTTGCGCTCATCACGAGCTGTTTCGCCCTGTGGGGGTTCGCCAACGACATCACCACTCCGCTGGTGAAAGCGTTTTCCAAGATTTTCCGCATGAGCGTCACGGAGGGCACGCTCGTGCAGGTGGCGTTCTATGGCGGTTATTTCGCCATGGCTTTCCCCGCCGCCATGTTCATCCGCCGCTATTCCTACAAGGCAGGGGTCATGCTGGGGCTGGGCTTGTATGCCCTGGGGGCGTTCCTCTTCTTCCCGGCTAAGATGACGGGCGAATACTACCCGTTCCTCCTCTCATACTTCATCCTCACCTGCGGGTTGTCGTTCCTTGAAACCAGCTGCAACCCCTACATCCTTTCCATGGGACCGGAGGAGACGGCCACGCGCCGCCTCAACCTGGCGCAGGCGTTCAACCCCATGGGTGCCTTGTTGGGCATGTACGTGGCCATGGAGTTCATCCAGCGCCGCCTCCACCCGTTGGACACGTCCGAGCGCGCCCTGCTTTCCGACAGCGAGTTCGAGGCCGTGCGCGATGCCGACCTGGCCACGCTGATAGCGCCCTATCTGGTGATAGGGTTGGTGACGCTCTCCGTGCTGATTCTTGTGCGGGTGATGAAGATGCCCAAGAACGGCGACGCCTCGGGCAAGATTGACTTCCTGCCCACGCTGAAGCGCCTTTTCTCCGTGCGCCGTTACCGCGAGGGCGTGATAGCACAGTTCTTCTACATCGGGGCGCAGGTTATGTGCTGGACGTTCATCATACAATACGGCACGCGCCTGTTCATGGACATGGGCATGGGCGAGCAGGCTGCCGAAGTCCGCTCGCAGCAGTACAACATCTTGGCCATGGCCGTGTTCTGCGTGAGCCGTTTCATCTGCACCTTCTTGTTGCGCTTCTTCAACTCCGGGCTTCTGCTGCGCACCTTGGCCATAGTGGCCGCCGTACTCACGCTCGGCGTGATGTTCTTCCAGAACATTTGGGGCATGTATTGCATCGTGGGCGTTTCGGCCTGCATGTCGCTCATGTTCCCCACGATTTATGGCATCGCGCTCCAAGGCTTGGGCGAAGACGCGAAGTTTGGTGCGGCCGGTCTGATCATGGCCATTCTGGGCGGTTCGGTGCTTCCTCCGCTCCAGGCCTCCATCATCGACCAGCACGTGTTGTGGGACATGCCGGCCGTGAACCTCTCGTTCGTGTTGCCGTTCATCTGTTTCGTGGTGGTCGTCTGCTACGGGCACCGGTCTTACAAGCGGGGCTGGACGTAAAAACTTCAGGGCGGGGGCGCAGTTTCCCGCCCTTTTTCTTGTGCTTCCGTGGCTTATGTTTTAAATTTGTACACTTGAAACCATAAAAAACATAAGCATGAAAATATTTGGGATAAAGATGGCGCGATGCGGGGCGGCTTTGGCTGCCTTGTGGGCGTTTGCCCCGTTGGCCGCCCAGCGGGAGATGAAGACCATCAACGACAGTTGGGAATTCCGTATGCCCGACGCGGAGCAGTGGGAACGGGTGAACCTGCCCCACACCTACAACCTGGATGCCTACGACGGGCCGCGCTACTATCAGGGCAAGGCCCTCTATCGCCGCACGCTGGCGTTGCCCGAGGTGGAGCCGGGGCGGCGCTACTACCTGAAAATCGACGCGGCCAGCAAGGCGGCCGACGTCAGCCTGAACGGCGAGCCCGTGGGGAGCCATGCCGGAGGATATTCGGCCTTCACACTGGACGTCACGGACCGGATACGGACGGAAAACCTGATAGAAATCACGGTGGACAACGGGCGGAAGGACATCACGCCCATTTCGGCCGACTTCACCTTCTGGGGCGGCATTTATCGCGACGTGTGGCTCATCTCGCTGCCCGAGCAGCATTTCAACATGGCCAACATGGGGTCTTCGGGCGTCTTCGTCTCCACGCCCGAGGTGAGCGCCGAGCAGGCCGTGGTGCGGGTGCGGTGCGAAGTGACCAACGATGCGGACAAGGATAGCAAACTCGATCTGGTGAATCATGTTTACTCTCCGGGAGGTGACTTGTTGCAGGTCTTTCGCCGGCAGAACATCCGTCTGAAGGCAGGTGAGACTCGCATGGTGCAATGCACGTCGGAAGATATCCGCACGCCCGAGTTGTGGACGCCCGAGTCGCCCGCGCTCTACGTGGTGAAGACGGCTTTGGTGGAGCCGAAGACGGGCAAGGTGCTCGACGAACAGACGAACAAGGTGGGCTTCCGCTGGTTCTCCTTCGACGGGAACAAGGGATTCTTCCTCAACGGCAAGCCTTATAAACTGCGCGGCGTGAACCGCCACCAGGACCAGGCGCCCGTGGGCGTGGCGCTGGACGACGAGGCCCACCGCCGCGACGTGCGCCTGATGAAGGACATCGGTTGCAACTTCATCCGCATATCCCACTATCCGCAGGACGACGCCATCCTGGAGGCCTGCGACGAACTGGGACTGCTGGCCTGGGAGGAAATCCCCATCGTAAACATCGTGGAGGACACGCCGGGCTACGCCGACAACTGCGAGCGCAACCTGCGCGAGATGATACGCCAGCACTACAACCATCCCTCCGTCATCCTGTGGGGCTACATGAACGAAATCCTTCTCGTCACGCCGGGGCCGGGCAACTCCCGCTGGCCGGCCTACAAGGAGCGCACCGTGGCGCTGGCGCAGCGCCTCGAGAAGGTGCTGAAGGAGGAAGACCCGGCCCGGGGCAGCGTGATGGCCTACAACATGACCAACCTTTACCATGAAATCGGGCTGGACCTGACGGACGTGGGCGGGTGGAACCTCTACCAAGGTTGGTATGTGGACAAGTTGGAGGACTTCAATGCCTGGTGCGAGTACCAGCATGAACACTATCCGCAATTGCCCGTCATCATCAGCGAATGGGGAGCCGGCAGCGACCGCCGCCTGCATACCACCGAAGGGCGTGCTTTCGACTTCAGCATTGAATATCACCAGACCTACGTGGAGCATTATCTGCCTTACATCGAAGAAAGGGAATGGATCAGCGGCTGTGCCTATTGGAACTTTGTGGACTTCAACGTGGCCGGCCGGCAGGAGTCCATGCCGCGGGTGAACAACAAGGGGCTGTTCTACAACGACCGCACGCCCAAGGACGTGGCGTATTACTTCAAGGCGATGTGGCGCGAAGACATTCCCGTGCTGCACATCGCCAGCCGCGACTGGGCGGTGCGCACCGGCAAGCCCGGCGAGCCGCAGGCAGTGAAGGTCTACACCAACCTGCCCGAGGTGGAACTGTTCGTCAACGGGAAGTCGGCAGGCCGTCAGGCGGTGGCCAACTGTCACGCCGTGTTCCAAGTGGCCTTGCCCGAGGGCACGTCCGTGCTTTTGGCGCAGGGCACGCGCGACGGACAGACCGTGCAGGACGCCATGGACATCCGCCTGCAGGACCTGCCCGACCTGTCGAAGGGCGAGGAACTGGCCATCAACGTGGGCAGCAACTGCTTCTTCACGTCCGACGTGAGCCAGCTCACCTGGTTGCCCGACCGGCCCTACGCGCCGGGCGGATGGGGATATGTGGACGGCAAGGAGCGCAGCACCACTTCGGAGATTGTCAACACCGTGGACGGGCCGGTCTACCAGACGTGGCGCGAGGGTGACTTCGCCTACCGCATCGACGCTCCCAAGGGCGACTATGAGGTGGAATTGCTGATGGCCGACGTGACGCGCCCGGCCGTGCAGCTGGCCAACCTGCTGGACAAGGCCAATGCCGAAAAGGCCGCGGGCGAGTCGCGCTTCAACATTTCCATCTGCGGCAAGCAGGTGGAGGCCGACTTCTCTCCGGCCGACGGCGGACGTTTCCGCACGGCCTTCAAGCGGCGCTACATCGTCCGCAACGACGGCGACTGCATCATGATAGGGCTGAAAGCCCTGAAGGGCAAACCCTTCCTCTCCGGCATCAAGGTGCGCAAGCTGTGAGGCGGCATCGTGCCGACGGAAGGTCTTGGAAAGGATATATGAGAAGGAATATGGTTTTGCGGTGGAATGTTAATTGATTAAAAATAGGAAAAAGGAAATGGATGGACTAAAAAAGAAATTCTGGGCGGCAACATGTTTGGGCGCGTTCCTGATGCTATCGCCGGCAAATGCGGAAGGGAAGTACACTCCGACAAGTGAGAACTTGAAGGCGCGGCAGGAATTTACGGACAGTCGGTTCGGTGTGTTCCTTCACTGGGGCATTTACAGCATGTTTGCCCAAGGCGAGTGGTATTTGAATAACGGGGGCTTGAACGCACGGGAGTATGCCAAGGCAGCTTCCGGTTTCTATCCCTCGAAGTTCGACGCCGACGCTTGGGCGGCCGACATCAAGGCGTCAGGCGCGCGCTATGTGTGTTTCACGACCCGCCATCACGATGGCTTTTCGATGTTCGACACCGAATATTCCGATTACGACATCATGGATGCCACGCCCTATAAGCGGGACATCGTGCGCGCCTTGGCCGACGCCTGCCGACGCCAAGGACTGAAGCTCCACTTCTATTATTCCCTCACCGACTGGACGCGGGAGGACTATCCTGCAGGTTTTTCGGGCGTAAACACGGGGCGTGACCGGCAGAAGGCGAATTATGACTCTTACTTGCAATTTATGAAGAACCAGCTGACGGAGCTGATTAGCGAGTATGACCCCGATGCCATTTGGTTTGATGGGATGTGGGACCACACAGAGGCGGGTTTTGATTGGCGCATAGACGAGGTGTATACGCTGATTCATGACCTGAAGCCGTCCTGCCTCATCGGGAACAACCACCACAAGAACGCTATCGAGGGTGAGGATTTCCAGATTTTTGAGCGCGACCTGCCCGGAGAGAATAAGGCCGGACTTTCGCCCGGACAGGAGATAGCCCGCCTGCCGCTGGAGACCTGCCAGACGATGAATGGCTCGTGGGGCTATGTGGTGAGTGACCAGAATTATAAGTCGGTAGATGACTTGGTGCGCTATTTGGTACGCACGGCGGGCAAGGGGCTAACCTCCTGCTGAACGTGGGACCGCAAGCCAATGGGGAACTTCCGGCAGTAGCCGTGGAGCGCCTGAAGGACATGGGCGAGTGGCTGGCGCGCTACGGGGAGACGGTATATGGCACCGTGGCGGGCGACGTGCCCGACCGGCCGTGGGGCGTGACGACCCGGAAGGGAAATAAACAGTACGTGCATATCCTTTCATTGTCCGATAACACGCTTTTCCTGCCCATCAAGCAGAAAGTCTCGCGCGCCACAGTGTTCGATACCCGCGCGAAGGTGGACTTCCGGCAGACGGATGACGGCATCGTGTTACAACTCGGTGAAGTGCCGCAAGGCGTGGACTACGTGGTGGAACTCACGATGAAATGACGCGGGCGGCAGTCGTGCCGCGAAGGGACGAGGCGGGGCGCTGTACCGGTGGTGCGGCGCCCCGTGTTTTTCTCCCTTCAGGAATGTAGGGCGCCAAGCGGGAGCTGGCAGGTGAAAAAGGGGAATAGTAGAAATCCAGTGGGGGACAGCCGTAAATTTCAGCAATTCCGGGAAGGAAAGAAAGATGGGCCTCGGAAACTCCCTTGCATGTTTCGGTGGCGCCGGCCGCCTCTTGTCGCCTCCTGTCGCGAAAGCGCCAAAAGGCCTGCGGACAGCAACACGTTTCCAATGACATTGTCAAAACGTCAAGGCAGCCCCTGCGAGAACCGCGCAAACGGGCTCGGGGCGGGAACAGAACGGGAATACGCGAACCATACGCGCCCAAGGGAATGCAGGATGAAAGCCGAAAGCCGGTTTCCGTGACATTTTGCCGCCTACCACGGAACGCCGTGCGGCCGGAATCCGCTCCCGCGTCAATCCTGCGGGGGAATGGCTTGCAAAAGGACAAACGAGATTTGCATGCGGGCGGACTCCATCCAGAGCGGGAAAAGCCTTCCGAAGCCTTGTTTTTCCCTTCTTTCTGCACCCGCAGGAACTGCCTTGCGGCAAAAAAGTTTCGTCTTTGCGGAAGGCGATCCATTTCTTTGCGGAAAGCGATTCTGTTTTTTCCGCGAAAAAACGGCCGCCGAGGCGGAGAAATGCTCCATACGAACAGTTCCTCCACCCACGTTTTAACAGTCCGGCTTCTGTTTGCGGCGGTCCGTCCTGTCAATGAAACACGGAAGCGAACGGAAGGCCTTTCTTTCTGGCAGGAAATTCCGTGCTTTTGTGACAATCCGACACGGGTGTTGTTGCAAGTTCCCACTGAACTTCTACTGAGCCGAAAAAGGCCGATAAAGTGCGATGTTTTGCATATATAATGCAATAAAAGGACGGAAGTAAAGTTTTATCTTTGTAGGGTGGTTGGGTAGAAATCCCTGCAATGGACATAAGGTATAGTATCAAATAAAAACGAGGAGAACCATGAAACAGCATTTTTCTTCCGCTCCGGCCAGGAAAGCCGCGAAGCGCATTCTGGCCATGGCTGCCGCAGGCGTTTGCCTGGCAGCGTGCGTGCAACCCGTGCAGAAAGGTTATGACGTCGATTCCGTGGCCTCGGCCAAGGGGACCGAAGTGTTCAAGCCCGATTGGGACAGCATAGCAGCGCATTACAAATTCCCTCAATGGTTCACCGACGGGAAGTTCGGCATTTTCATCCATTGGGGCGTTTATGCCGTGCCGGCCTTTGGAAACGAGTGGTATGCGCGCAACATGTACCAACAGGGAACCCCGGAATTCAATCATCATGTGGAAACCTACGGGCCGCAGACTGAATTCGGATACAAAGACTTCATCCCGATGTTCAAGGCCGAGAAGTTCAACGCCGACGAGTGGGCCGAACTTTTCAAAGAGGCGGGAGCCAGATACGTGGTGCCCGTGGCGGAACACCACGACGGTTTTGCCATGTACGACAGTGAACTGAACGAGTGGAACTCCGTCAAGATGGGGCCGAAGAAAGACATCATCGGCTTGCTGAAGGCGGCGGTGGAGAAGCGCGGCATGGAGTTCGGACTTTCCAGCCACAGGGCGGAGAACGCCTGGTTCTACGACGGCGGCATGAAGTTCCCCTCCGACGTGCAGGACACCACCATCACGCTTACGGAAGGCGCTACGCGCAAGAGCAATATACGGAAGACTTTGCCCGCGAATGGCTGGAGCACACGTATGAATTGGTGGTGAAGTATCAGCCCAGTCTGATTTGGTTCGACTGGACAGTGAACAATCCCGTGCTGATGCCTTATTTCAATCGCTTCTTAGCATTCTATTATAATAACGCCCTGGATTGGGGCAAGGACGTGGTGGTCAACACCAAGCAGGGGTATCCGACCGACGTTCAAGTGTGGGACATGGAGCGCGGCAAGTCGGACAAGATGATGGTGCATCCCTGGCAAACCGACACTTCCGTGGGCAAGAAGTCGTGGTGCTACGTGGACGGTGAGGAGAACAAGACTCCGGAGCAAATCGTGCACGACCTGATAGACATCGTCAGCAAGAACGGCAACCTCTTGCTCAATATCGGCCCGCGTGCCGACGGCACCATCACGGACGAGCAGAAGAATGTGCTGCTCTCCATCGGGAAATGGTTGAAGGTGAATGGCGAAGCCATCTATGGCACGCGTTGCTGGAAGAAATACGGAGAAGGAGATGCCGTAGTGACGAAAGGCTCCTTCTCGGACAACACGGCAGCGAAATACACTTCGCGCGACATGCGCTTCACCACCAAGGGAAATGATTTCTATGCCATCGTGCTGAACTGGGATGCCGACCACGTTCTCGTCCGTTCGTTGGACAAGGCCGCCATTGGCGACGCCGAAATCAAGGGCGTCTCCCTTTTGGGCTCGGCAGAGAAGTTGCGCTGGGAACAGACCGACGAGGGGCTGAGAATCTACTTCCCCACGCAGAAGCCATGCGACTACGCCTATTCGTTCAAGATATCCTTCGACCGCGAAGTGGGCACCAACTTGGCTTCCGAAGCCTCCAACGAGGTGATGAAACACGGGGCGTGAGCGCTGCTATGACGCTGGCGGAAGCGGATTTTGCCGGACTGAAGGCATAAAAAATGCAAAGAAGGTGATAAAATGCAACTTTAAGCGAATATAATTCAACCGGTGATGTGGAATAAAGCCCTATCTTTGTACCGGATGATTAAACGCAACGGCGTTCTGCCCGGAAAAGGGCGGTTCGTGGGAAAAGAACAAAATGAAAGGAATTTTATTTATGGCAAGGAAATGGATTAAGTTTTTATTTTGCGGGGCGATGATGACCATGGGAAGTGTATGTCCCGCAACGGCTCAGGAAAGCGTGCAACGCGAACCGATGCAGACGGGAGAATACGAGCCCACGTGGGAGTCGTTGGCAAAGTATGAATGCCCCGACTGGTTCCGCGACGCGAAGTTCGGCATCTGGGCACATTGGGGGCCGCAGTGCGAACCCGAATCGGGCGACTGGTATGCCCGCAACATGTACTATCCCGGCAACTGGCAGTATGACGCGCACGTGAAGAAGTACGGCAACCCGAAGGATTTCGGCTTCAAGGACGTCATCAACGAGTGGAAGGCCGAGGAATGGGAGCCGGATTCGCTCATCCGTTTCTATAAGAGCGTGGGCGCGCGTTTCTTCATGACGCTGGCCAACCATCACGACAACATGGACCTCTGGGACAGCAAATACCAGCCGTGGAACTCCGTGAACATGGGGCCCAAGCGGGACATCGTAGGCGAATGGGCCGCAGCCTGCAAGAAGTACGGACTGCCGCTGGGCGTGAGCATCCACGCCTCGCATGCCTGGACGTGGTATGAGGGCTCGCAGGACTTCGACGGGAAACTGACGAAGGCCGACGGAAAAGGAAAATGGTGGGAAGGCTACGACCCGCAAGACCTCTACGAGCAGGAGCACGAGCGGAGCAAGAACAGCCAGGACATCGGCGCCATCCACTCCCAGTGGGCATGGGGCAACGGTGCCGCTCAACCTTCGGAAGAGTTTAAGACAAACGTCTTCAACCGCACGCTGGACGTGGTGAACCGTTACAACCCGGACGTGCTTTATTTCGATGACACCGTGCTGCCCTTCTATCCCATCAGCGACGAAGGGGTGAGGATACTGGCACACATGTATAACAAGAGCCTGAAGGACAACAAAGGCAAGATGCGCGCCGTGGTGACCGGAAAGATTCTGGAAGACCAGCACAAGGAAGCCATGGTGTGGGACGTGGAGCGCGGCATCCCCGACCGTCCGCAAGAGAAGGCTTGGCAAACCTGCACGTGCCTGGGCACATGGCATTACGACTGGGGCACTTACGAGCGCGGCGGTTACAAGTCGGCCGCACAAGTGGTGAAGATGCTCGTCGACATCGTGAGCAAGAACGGCACCTTGCTGCTGAGCGTGCCTTTGCGGGGCAGCGGGGCGATAGACGACAAGGAAGTGGCCATCCTGAACGACCTCAAGGCTTGATGGACATCAACGGGGAGAGTGTCTACGGCACCCGTCCGTGGACAACGTTCGGCGAAGGACCGTTGGCTGAGGCTGTCAATCCGATGAACGCGCAAGGATTCAACGAAGGCCAGAACTACACGGGAGCCGATGTGCGCTACGTGCAGAAAGGCAAGTACGTGTATGCCACGGCCTTGGGTTGGCCGAGGGGCAGACCATGGTGATGACGAGCCTCCGCAAAGGGGTCTCCTTACTACAATGGCAAGGTCAAGAGCGTGGAACTGCTGGGTTACGGCAAGGTGGACTACACTTGTGACGCCGACGGCCTGAAGGTGACTCTTCCGGGCGTGAAGCCGAACGAGATTGCTCCTGTATTGAAAGTGAAGATTAAGTGAATGGTGTGTTAAATTAATAAGAGTGGAAAAGCGGGCTGCCTTTAGTGAAAGGATGAGCCCGCTTTTCATATATGGCGGGGCGCCGGAGTTGCCGTGCGCTTCGTGTGTGTTGCTGTGCGGACTTGTGCGCAACTGGCCGCTATTGTCCCGTCTTGGGACTATATAGTCCAATCCCCGGCGGCCCCATTTCCCTACCTTTGCAATGCCGGACAGCGTGTCCGGCTTAAATTTTCTAAACCTTACAAAAATGAAAAAAGATCCAACCTTATTTTTGTGTGGGGCATTGCTGTGCTCGTTCGCAGGAATGCCGCAAGTGTGGGCACAGGATGCCGCGGGGCAGGAAACCATGCCTGGGGCCATGGAGCGCGAACCGATGCAGACGGGGGAATACGCCCCTCGTGGGAATCGTTGTCCAAGTACGAATGTCCGGAGTGGTTCCGGGATGCGAAGTTCGGCATTTGGGCACATTGGGGCCCGCAGTGCGAACCGGAGTCGGGCGACTGGTATGCCCGCAATATGTATTATCCGGGTGAGTGGCAGTATAATGTGCACTTGCAGAAGTATGGCAACCCGAAAGATTTCGGTTTCAAGGACGTCATCCACATTTGGGAAGCCGAGGGTGGGAGCCGGATTCCCTGGTGCGTTTCTACAAAAGTGTTGGTGCGCGCTATTTTATGGCGCTGGCCAACCATCATGACAATCTCGACCTTTGGGACAGCAAGTACCAATCGTGGAACTCCGTGAACATGGGGCCCAAGCGCAATATCGTGGGCGAATGGGCCGAGGCGTGCAAGAAATATGATTTGCCTTTGGGATTGAGCATCCACGCCTCGCATACTTGGACGTGGATGGAAGGCTCACAGGACTTCGACGGCAAGCTGACGGCAGAAGACGGCAAAGGGCTGTGGTGGGAAGGTTACGACCCGCAGGAGCTCTACGAACAGCGCCATGAACGGAGCGCAGGGAGCGAGTCGGTGCGGGGATTGGATACACAATGGGATTGGGGCAACGGGGCTTCGTTGCCTGATGAAAGGTATAAGACGAAATTCTATAACCGGACGTTGGATGTGATCAACCGGTATGATCCGGATGTGGTGTATTTTGATGATTTCACCTTGCCTTTCTATCCCATCAGTGATGAAGGGCTGGACATCGTGGCGCACATGTATAACAAAAGTTTGAAGGACAATGATGGGGAATGCGCGCCGTGGTGACGGGCAAGAAGTTGACCGTCGACCAAAAAGAAGCTATCGTGTGGGATGTGGAACGCGGTATCCCGGACCGCCCGCAGGAGAAGTATTGGCAAACCTGCACTTGCTTGGGACAATGGCATTACGACCGTGGCGTATATGACAGGAATGAGTATAAGTCGGCACCTACGGTAATAAAAATGCTGGTGGATATAGTGAGTAAGAATGGCAACTTGCTCTTGAGTGTGCCTTTGCGGGGCAGCGGGGCCATCGACGATAAGGAGTTGGCCATTTTGAACGGTATTAAGGCTTGGATGGACATTAACAGTGAGAGCATTTATGGCACCCGCCCTTGGGGAACATTCGGTGAGGGACCTACGGCCGAAGCCTCAATCCGATAAACAACCAAGGCTTTAATGAAGGAACGAATTATACGTCGGAAGACATCCGCTATGTGCAAAAGAACGGTGTGGTCTACGCAACCGCATTGGGCTGGCCCACGGACGGCGTGATGGAACTGGAGTGCTTGTCTGCGGCTTCGCCTTATTGCACGGGTAAGGTTGCCTGCGTGGAGTTGCTGGGGTATGGCCCGTTGGAGTTCTCTTGCGATGAGACGGCTTTGACGGTGTCCTTGCCGGAAGAAAAACCGAACGAGATTGCTCCTGTGCTGAAGGTGGCTTTCACGGAGGCCGTGGCTTATGAGGACCTCCAGGTTTTGTTGGAGCTGGCGGATATGAAGTTAGAAGAGGCCCGGATGCATGTTGGTCATGGAAGCGGGTTCTACCAGTCCGATTATGTGGAGCGCTTGTCGGATGCGTGCGGGAATGCCCGGGAAATAGGACTGGAGACTGATGGGGAGGCATTGTCTTTGGCTTTTTTGACTTTGCAGCAGGCTTATTCGGCGTTGTCGCTGGACGCTTTGATGAAGGGGGATTGGTGGAAGACGAGGAGCTCGCGCAGAACGTGACGATCCGCTATTTGGAAGAAGCCCGTCATTTTTCGCGGACGGACGAGCCGGGCGAAGGGACTACCCGTTTCGGGCTGTTGGCCGAACCGTGGGTGGTCACGCCCAATATCATCAATAAGGATAATAACACCCATGGAGGTTTCGACAGCTATATTTGGGAAGGAAATTACTCGGGGCGCGCCATTGGAGTGCAGAAATGGGGAAAAGAGCGAGGCCGCGATTGAAAACGGGATGATTTATCAGACCACGACTTTGCCGGCCGGCGATTACAGCTTGAGGTTGAACGTGCACGAGCAGAACAAGTTTAGTGAGGGAGAAGCTTGCCTGGCCGTGGTGGAAGGAGCGGATTTCTTTGAAAGCGAAAACGCGGAAGGGCGTGTCTTGGCTTCGTTCGACATGTCGGGAACATCGTCGGGAGCTACAGTGGAGACCTGTCGTTTCTCTTTGGACAAGGAGACTACGGTGAGTTTGGGATGGCACGTGAACTTGCCGGCCGATGCCGTGGAGAAAAGCATGCGCATTTCGGCCATTTATTTGTTGGCCGACGGAACGGACGTATCGGAACGGTATCTGAAGAATTATGAGAACATCCAGCGAAAGGACAAATCGTACGAGCGGTTCGGTGTGTCGGCCCATTGGGAAACGCGGAATTACTATATCCCGCAGTCTAATGGCGACGGAATCAAGCGGGGGATAGACTATTACAACGGTTATAACGCCTTGATGCTTGGCATTTGGGACGATGCGGAGGGAGCGACGGGTGACTTGTCGAACGTGGCACTCTACCGCCGGGTGAAATTGCCGGCTGGAACTTACTTTTTCGGGGCTGCCTATGAGAATGTTTACGAAGTGGAGGCCGGTTATATCTTTGCATCCGCTGAATTGTGCAATACAGACGAACTTAAAACGCATTCCATTGCTTATTCCTCCATGGACGAGGCTGCAAAAGATGGGAGTTGGTATGGCCTGAAATTCACATTGCCGGAGGATTCCACGATTTATTTGGGCTGGATGGCCGATTTTACGCAGGGGGGAAGCCAGCAAGAGTTCCGGATGGAAGAGGTGGTCTTGTTGCGCTATTTGGACGAAGAAGCGCAATGGGTTGACAGCTTGGCGCTGACAACAAACGAGGACGGTTGGCTGTATATGCCTGCGGCTTCCTGGGCCAAGGTCGTAGACGGGAATTTGGCTGAACAGTTCGGACAAGCGCCTTATGTGGCTTTGAGCAACATCTCTAAAGTGCAGCTTGGACAGGTGGATTTGACGGGAGTGGAGCGCATGAAATTCGTGATGGGATGTGACCATGCGAATGAACAACCGAAGTGCCGTATCGTGGTGGACAACGAGGGATGAACCGTGGGGCTCGGTCAGCGTTCCATACGCGCCTTCGCTTTACTCACCGGGCGAAGTGGAAATCGAGCTTGAGTCGAAAGAAGGCGTGCATACGGTGTGGCTGGAGATGTCCGGAGATGCCAAGCTGTTTTCCGTGGAGTTCTTGAAAGATGGCGCTTCGCAAATCGGTGAGATTGCTCCGGGGAATGACGCCGGAACATTCGATGTGGAATGCGTGGATGGCATGCTCAAGATACCGAATCTGGAGAATGACCGGGTACGGATTTATGGGGCTGATGGGCGTATATTCTTGGTGAAAGAGCGCTTTACGGGGGATTTGATGTTCCGTTTACCGGTAAAAGGGCTGTATATCGTCAAAGTGGGCGACCAGACCCGTAAGGTGGCGTACCATTGAGAAGGACGTTGCTTCGTAGTGGTGCGGAATAGACAGGATTGAGGACCTAAAAAAGTGATGGCGGACCGGGCATACCTGATTTTTGTATGTATGTCCAGCCCGCCTTTCAATGCCCATGTCTTGTTGCGCTGGGGCATGCCGGCATGTCCGTGCATGCAGAATCCGGAGCTGCGGCTGGCGGAGCGCCGGATTGTACTTTGCGGAGAGTATTCGAGTACTCTGCGGCAAGTACTCGAGTACTTCCCGCAAAGTACGCTGCGCGATGCCGCGCGGGGAGAAGGCGTCATGCGGCCGCGGAGGCATCCTTTTCTGCAAGGGCGGGCCCGTTTGTCGGCCCTCCGGTTGCGGCGAAGTGTGGCGGGAATGCCGTGCCGGGGCACGGCGGGGATGGAAAAAAGAAGCCGCGCATGCCCGTGGTTGCGGGGCATGCGCGGCTCGTGTTCTGATGGCCGGCGTTCAACGGCTGCTTTCCGCTGCGGCGGAAAGCCCTTGGCGGCGGTAGTATCCCTTTTCGCAGATGCGTTTCCACACGGCCTCATCCAGTGCGGCGGAGGCATCTCCGCCTTGTGCTATGGTGTGGCGGATTTGGGTGGAACTGATGTCAATGAGCGGGGTGTCCGCCAGCCTGACGCCGGGCGGGAGGGTGGCGGCATCCACGGGATAGCCCGGACGGGGATAGACGACGATGCGGTGGTGGCGCAGAATCTCGTCGGGCCTTCGCCAGCGGGCGAACGACAGCCAGTTGTCGGCCCCGATGATGAGCACGAAGTGGCGCGACGGGTAGGCTTCCCGCAGGGCGGCCAGCGTGTCGGCGGTGAAGGACGGGCGCGGCAGACGGAACTCGAAGTCGCAGGCTTTGAGTCGGGGATGGGAGCGCACGGCCATGCGCGCCAGCTCCAGGCGCACGTTCTCGTCGAGCAGTTCGGGGTCGGCTTTCTTGAAAGGGTTCTGCGGCGACACAGCAGGGTGGCAAACCAGTCTTGCGGCAGCGGGATGTTCCGTTCCTCGCTGATATGCTTGATTTGTTGGTAGTAGTTGTCGAGGATGGCGCCGTTGATGGGCGTGGCGGCCTGCGTGTCGTCTTTTTCAGTCCAGAGGGTGAAATCCACCTTCCCGCGCTCCAAGGCCTTCCCGATGAAGGAGCGTATCTCCATCTCCTTTTCGCGGTAGAGGGGGACGATTCGCGTGGAGAGGTCCAAAGCCTTGCTGTTTAATGATTTGACTTCAACGTGTATTTTCTTTCCTTTCACTACGGCGGTTGATTTCCCGTAGCCCGTCATTGATTGAATCATGATTTAATAATTATTTTGTGCAAAAGTAGAAAAATAAAAGGATAAAATTGTAATTTTGTGGCGTTATTCAAGGAAAAAAAGCTATATGTCTTGCATACTGCATATCGAAACAAGCACGAAGGTTTGTTCTGTGGCCGCCACTGAGGACGGCATGGTGTTGTTTGAGAAAGAAGACAAGTCCGGGCCTTCGCACGCTGTGCAGTTGGGCGTCTTTGTGGACGAGGCTCTTTCGTTTGTCGATAACCACGGGATTCCGTTCGATGCCGTGGCCGTGAGTTGCGGCCCGGGCTCCTATACGGGGCTGCGCATCGGAGTGTCGATGGCCAAAGGGCTGTGCTACGGGCGCGGCCTGAAGCTGATAGCTGTCCCCACGTTGGAACTGCTGTGCGTGCCCGTGCTGCTTTATCAGGAGGATTTGCTGCCGGACGACGCGTTGCTGTGCCCGATGATTGACGCCCGCAGGATGGAAGTCTACGCCGCCTTGTATGACCGGGCGTTGCGGCCGGTTCGTCCTACGGCGGCAGACATTGTCGACTCGGAAACCTACCGCGCATATCTGGATGAGCATCCCGTGTTCTTCTTCGGCGACGGAGCCGAGAAATGCCGGGCGGCGATAAGCCATCCCAATGCCCATTTCCTGCCCGACGTGTGCCCCTTGGCCAAAAACATGGGGCCTTTGGCGGAAAAAGGCGTTCGCCGCAGGCCGCTTTGAGGACGTGGCCTACTTCGAGCCGTTTTATCTGAAGGAGTTCGTGGCATCGAAACCGAAAAAACTGTTATAATGATATATAATACACAACGCAAGAAGTTGCCCATGCCGGAATACGGGCGGGGCATACAAGAGATGGTGGACTATGCGCTCACGCTCGAAGACCGGGAAGAGCGCCAATGTTGCGCCCAGACGATCGTGACCATCATGGGGAATATGTTTCCCCATTTGCGCGACGTTCCTGATTTCAAGCATAAGCTGTGGGACCACTTGGCCGTGATGGCCGACTATAAGTTGGACATAGACTACCCTTACGGCGACATGCCGAAGAAAAATGAGGGCGGCAAGCCGGCTCCCATGCCTTATCCGATGAAGCGGATAAGGTATCGCCATTATGGCGCTTTGCTTGAGAGCCTGATGCGGAAGCTGGCCGAGATGCCCGAAGGACCGGAGCGCGAAGAACTGACCTTGCTGACGGCCGGGCAGATGAAACGGAGCCTGGAGAATTGGAACCGTGACGCCATGGACGACGACAAGGTGGCCATGGACTTGGAGTCTTATACCCATGGCGCCGTGCATTTGGACAGAGAGAGGTTCCAAACCATGGAGCTGCTCGAGAAAGAACAAGGTGGCCGCATGGTGGCTTCCCGTCCCGTGGGGCGAAAAGGAAGAAAGAAGAACTAAATGTGAGGGCTTGAGCTTTTTATGGCATCGTTTATAATAGAAGGTGGTCATGGATTGAGCGGGGAAATCGTGCCGCAAGGTGCGAAGAACGAGGCGCTGGAAGTCATCTGCGCCACGTTGCTGACCTCGGAGCCGGTGCGCATCAAGAACGTGCCGGACATATCGGACGTGAACCATCAAATCCGTTTGCTCGAGGATCTGGGCGTGAAAGTGACACGGAACGGACCGGGCGACTTTACTTTCCAAGCCGATGAGGTGAACGTGGATTACGCCGAGAGCGACGAGTTCCTGGAGCGGTGCACAAAGTTGCGCGGCAGCGTGATGCTCATCGGGCCGATAGTGGCCCGGTTCCGCCGGGCCATGGTGGCCAAACCCGGAGGCGACAAGATAGGCCGCCGCCGCTTGGACACGCATTTCCTGGGCATCCAGAAGTTAGGCGCCCAGTTTGACTACGATGCGTTCCGCGGGGTGTACCGGATTCATGCCGACCGCCTGTATGGCACTTACATGTTGTTGGACGAGGCGTCGGTGACGGGCACGGCCAACATCATCATGGCCTCGGTGCTGGCCATGGGCACGACAACCATATACAACGCGGCCTGCGAGCCTTACATCCAGCAATTGTGCCACTTGCTCAACCGCATGGGGGCAAACATCAGCGGCATTGCGTCCAATCTGCTTACGATTGTGGGCGTGGAGTCGCTCCACGGGGCCCGGCACGTTGTCTTGCCGGACATGATAGAGGTGGGGAGCTTCATCGGCATGTCGGCCATGGTGGGACAAGGAGTCTACATCAAGAATGTGGCCTACGACCAACTGGGCATCATTCCTTATACGTTCGGCCGTTTGGGGGTGCAGGTCATCCGCAGCGGAGACGACATTTACATTCCCAAGCACGAGCATTACGAGATTGAGTCGTTTCTGGACGGTTCTTTCATGACGCTGAGCGATGCGCCGTGGCCCGGGCTTACGCCGGACCTGCTGAGCGTGTTGCTGGTGGTGGCCACTCAGGCCAAGGGCACGGTGCTCATTCACCAGAAGATGTTTGAAAGCCGTCTTTTCTTCGTGGACAAACTGATAGACATGGGGGCGCAAATCATCTTGTGCGATCCGCATCGCGCCGTGGTGGTGGGCCACGACCACCAAATCCGCCTGCGTGGCGGCCGCATGACGTCGCCCGATATCCGGGCGGGTATTGCCTTGCTGATTGCAGCCATGAGCGCAGAAGGCACGAGCCGCATCAGCAACATCGAGCAGATTGACCGCGGATATGAAAACATAGAATCGCGCTTGGCCGCACTGGGGGCCAGCATCAAGAGGGTGGAAGATTGAGAAAATGATACGCGACGAGGAAGTATATAAGATTGGTATGTTGACCAAGGCGCACGGCGTGTCGGGCGAATTGAACTTCGCCTTCACCGACGACGTGTTCGACCGCGTAGAAGCCGATTATCTGGTTTGCCGCATGGACGGCATCCTAGTGCCTTTCTACTTGGAAGACTACCGCTTTCGCAGCAATTCCGCCGCCTTGGTGAAGTTCGAAGGCGTGGATACCGAGGAACAGGCCCGCCGCATGGTGGGCGTGGAAGTCTACTTCCCGAAGGCTTTGGCCGAAGAGGCCGGCGACGGGGAATACGCCTGGAACTATTTCGAGGGATTCACCGTGGTGGATGCCGGGCGGGGCGAACTAGGGCGCATCGAAGCTGTGGACGACAGCACGATGAACGTGTTGTTCGAAGTGTCGGGCCTTTCGGGAGAGGTATATCTGATTCCTGCCAGCGAAGAATTCATAGACGACATCGACCATAAAGAACGTAAGATTTACATGAGTCTGCCTGAAGGCCTCCTGGCTTTGGGCGAATCGTAAGACAACCTTGCATGGAGACAAAAGAAAAGAAAAGAATAGCGATATTGGGCTCTACCGGCTCCATCGGGACGCAGGCCCTGCAAGTGATAGAAGAGCATTCCGACTTGTACGAGGCTTACGTGCTGACGGCCAACAACCGCGTGGAGTTGCTGGCCGAGCAGGCGCGGCGCTTCTTGCCGGAGGCTGTGGTCATAGCCAATGAGGACAAGTACGCGGAGTTGCGCGATGCCTTGGCCGACCTGCCCGTCAAAGTATATGCGGGCGCCGATGCCATTTGCCAAATCGTGCGGGAAAAGCCGGTGGACGTGGTGCTGACAGCCATGGTGGGCTTTGCGGGGCTCAAGCCGACCATCAGTGCCGTAGAGGCCGGCAAGGCCATAGCCTTGGCCAACAAGGAGACGTTGGTCGTGGCGGGGGACTTGGTCAACCGCTTGGCCCACAAGTACCATGCGGACATCATTCCCGTGGATTCCGAACATTCTGCGATTTTCCAGTGCCTGGCCGGCGAGGTGAGCCCCATAGAGAAAATCATCCTGACAGCTTCCGGCGGCCCGTTTCGCACTTATTCCATGGAGCAGTTGGCCACGGTGACGAAGGCGCAGGCCCTGAAGCACCCGAGTTGGTCCATGGGCGCGAAAATCACGATAGATTCCGCTTCCATGATGAACAAGGGATTCGAGGTGATCGAAGCCAAGTGGCTCTTCGGTGTTTCCCCGGAGCAAATCCAAGTGGTGGTGCATCCGCAGTCGGTCGTGCACAGTGCCGTGCAGTTTGCCGACGGGGCGGTCAAGGCCCAGTTGGGCGTGCCGGACATGCGTTTGCCCATACAGTATGCCTTTTCCTATCCTTTGCGGCTGGACAGTTCCTTCGACCGTTTGGACTTGTGCCAGGTGGGCAGCCTTACGTTCGAGGCGCCGGACCTGCGCCGCTTCCGCAACCTGGCCTTGGCCCGCGAGGCTTTGGCCCGCGGCGGCAACATGCCGTGCATTCTCAATGCGGCCAACGAAGTGGTCAACCGGGCTTTCCTGGAAGACCGGCTGGGCTTCTTGCAGATGAGCGACGTGATGGCCGACACGATGCAGAAGGCGCACTACGTGGCCGAGCCTACTTACGAAGACTACCTGCAGACCGACGCGGAGGCGCGGCGGATTGCGGCATCGTGCCTTACAAGAAACTAACTACATCAAAAAAACAAACACAAAATAGATGGATGCAACATTGATTAAAGCCCTCCAGCTCGTGCTGTCACTCTCCATTCTTGTGGTGTTGCACGAAGGAGGCCACTTCTTCTTCTCCAAGCTCTTCCGTGTGCGCGTGGAGAAGTTCTTCTTATTCTTTGACCCTTATTTTCACTTGTTCAGCACGAAAGACAAGTGGTTCACCCGTTTGTTTCCCAAGTGCAAGGACAACGAGACGGAGTATGGCGTCGGTTGGCTGCCTTTCGGCGGCTACGTGAAAATCTCCGGCATGATTGACGAAAGCATGGACACCGAGCAGATGAAGAAGCCGGTGCAGCCGTGGGAGTTCCGCGCCAAACCCGCTTGGCAACGCTTGCTCATCATGGTGGGCGGGGTGCTGGTCAACTTCCTGTTGGCATTGTTCATCTACACCATGATTCTTTTCTGCTGGGGCGAACAGTATGTGCCCGCCAAGGACATGACGATGGGCTTCCAGTTCAACGAGCAAGCCGAGAAACTGGGCTTCAGGGACGGCGACGTGCTCTTGGCCGTGGACGGCAAGGAGTTGAAGCAGTGGGACGGTTCGGTCTACCGCTCCGTGTCGGAGGCTGCCGAGGTGACGGTCTTGCGCCAAGGCCGTGAGGTGGTCCTTGCCATGCCCGAGGACATGAACATGCTGGAGATGCTGAAGGCCAATCCGCCTTTCATGGTGCCTTGGGTGCCCTCGGTGGTGGATTCCGTGTTGCCTGCCACTCCCGCATGGGAGGCCGGTGTGCGGTCCGGCGACCGCATCGTGGCTTTGGACGGGAAAGCCGTGGCCACGTGGGCCGACTTCGACGTCATCATGCAGGAGCGGCTGGGACGGTTGGCCGAAGGCTGCTCGCCGGCCGACAGCATGGCGTTGCGGAGCCTGACGGTGGCATACGCCCCGGCGAATGCCGATGGCCGCGTGGACACGGTGGCCCTCATGCTGACGCCGGATTATAAGCTGGGCGTGGTGAAGCGCTCATTGCTGGACTATTATGAACCGGTGAAGGTTGATTATGGCTTCTGGGCCAGCATTCCCGCCGGTGTGTCGCACGGCATCGACGTCCTCTCGGGCTACGTGAGCGACTTGCAGTATGTCTTCACGGCCGACGGGGCGAAGAGCGTGGGCAGCTTCATCACCATCGGGAGCATCTTCCCGGCCACGTGGGACTGGCTCACCTTCTGGGAGACCACGGCCTTCCTGAGCCTGATGCTGGCCTTCATGAACATCCTGCCGATTCCGGCCTTGGACGGCGGCCACGTGTTGTTCCTCATTGCGGAAATCATCCTGCGGCGCCCGCCCAGCGAGAAGTTCATGGAGCGGGCCCAAGTGGTGGGCATGACGCTGATATTCGGGCTCATGCTGCTGGCCTGCTATAATGATATTGTGCGCTTCTTGTTGTAGCACGGCTGTCATATAGTGTATTACATTCTGCCAAATTCTTGATTTAGGTCAAGAATTTGGCAGTTTTTGTTGCAAAATGATTCTGTCTCCTTGCGCAATAGGAGCGTACTTGCTAACTTTGTAATGCGAAAAAGATAAAGGTATAGCCAGTTTAAGGTAAAGATATAAGTAGGTAGTTCTGTTTTGAGGTAAAAGATTGTTTTTCAAATGGATACTCAAGTATGTCAAATCTTGGCCACCAGTGCGGTGATTGCAGTGCTCTGCGTCGGGCTGCTGGTGGCTACCGTGAAAGACGGAAGGTTATAAGGAAAGGAAAAAGGAATGAGGAACGACATGCCACGCGACCCCATGATGCTGATGGGGTTTATCAACATGAAACTGCGCGACTATTACCCCTCTCTTGACGCCTTGTGCGACGACATGGGGGTGGACCGCGGGGAACTTGAAGGCAAGATGGCCGAAGCAGGTTTGGAGTATAATGCGGCGGCCAACAAGTTCTGGTGACACACAAACGCAAATTAATATAGAGCAACATTCCCTCCGAGGCATTATGTCCTGCGGAGGGAATGTTGTTTTGTATGCGGCCGGGGAAATGCGTTCCGTTTTTCGGACGCCGATGGCGGACGCTTGTGAGGACGGGCGCTCCCGGCCTTGCCCGACGGCCGGCCGTGCCGTGCGCAGTCCGCGGTTGTACTTTCCGCAGAGTACTCGAGTACTTCCCGCAGAGTACTCGACTGCTTTGCGGGAACTACCGTGGCGTGTTCCGCAAGTTGGTGGGCCGCCTTCATGTGAGGGCCGTCTGAAGAATGAGAGTCTGTTTTCTGTTTGTTAGGGCTGTTTTTTTTGACAGCCAAGGCGTTGGTTTGTCTTGTCGGGCGTGAGGTTGCGTCGTGATTCTCCTGATTCATTGTCGTTTTTTGGGCGCTACTCGCGGCGGGCGGTCCATGCGTTTTTAAGTTCCGCGTTCCGGATGCGTTTCCACCGGGCCGTTGGCTTGTTTCCCTTCGTCTTTTCCGCTTATTTTTGTTCTTTGAGTAGCTTTTCGTTTTCCCGGATGTCGATTTCTATTTTGCGTAGGTAGAATTTGATTTTGGCTTCAATCTCGTCGAAGCGCTGCTTCAGGTGGAACACGTCCGTGCGCTGGCGGTAGTATTCCGCGTTATGTCCCCGGCGTTTTTGCGCTTCCAGTTTTTTGAGGATTTCCTGTTCGCTTTGCAGGGTGCTGTCTACGATGGCCAGTGTGTCTTGCGCGGCCAGCAGCTCGATGCTGTCCATGACGATGATGCCCGTGGCGCGGGCCTCGAAAGCCGTGGGGAAGAGCTGGCGCATGACCAGGATGCTGTCTTTGGCGGCAGCATAGTCGCCGCCCTTCATCAGGTTGCGGGCGGTTTCTACCATTCGGCCTGCGTCGGCTTCCACTTTTTCTTCCTTGTCCGAGCACGAGCAGATGGCAAGTGTAAACAGCAAGGTGTATAATGTTTTCCTCATAAGCTTTGTCTATACGGGATTCACCCTGCAAAAGTACCATTTTTTTTGAGAAAATATTTCAACCCGAAGCGCAAAAAATCGTAATTTTGCAATTATTTTATGCTATTTTTTGATAATGAGGAAACTGACGAAAGAGGATTTAGTGCGATTGTTGGACCACAGGATATTCCACCAGATATCGGATTTGGCTGACGCCATGGGCATAGAGTGTTATGTGATAGGAGGTTATGTGCGCGACCTCTTCCTGGAGCGCCCGTCCAAAGACATCGACGTGGTGGTGGTGGGCAGCGGCATACGTCTGGCGCAGGCCTTGGCCGCCACGCTGGGGCGCGGGGCGCACCTGAGCGTGTTCAGCAACTTCGGCACGGCGCAGGTCAAATACCACGGCCACGAAGTGGAATTCGTGGGCGCGCGCAAGGAGAGCTACAGCCACGATTCGCGCAAGCCGGTGGTGGAGGACGGCACGCTCGAGGACGACCAGAACCGCCGCGACTTCACCATCAACGCCTTGGCAGTGTGCCTGAACAAAGCCCGTTTCGGAGAGCTGGTGGACCCCTTCGAGGGGTTGCTGGACATGGAAGACCGGCTGATACGCACTCCGCTTGACCCCGACGTGACGTTCAGCGACGACCCCTTGCGCATGATGCGCTGCATCCGTTTCGCCACGCAGCTGAATTTCTTCATCGACGAGGAAACCTTCGAGGCGCTGGAGCGCAACCGGGAGCGCATCCGCATCATTTCGCGCGAGCGCGTGGCGGAGGAGCTGAACAAAATCATGATGACGCCCACGCCCTCGAAAGGCTTCGTGGAACTGGAGCGCTGCGGGCTGTTGCCCCTCATCTTCCCTGAATTGGCCGCCATGCAGGGCGTGGAGAAGGTGAACGGGAGGGCGCACAAGGACAACTTCTACCACACGCTGGAGGTGCTCGACAACGTGTGCGCCCAGTCGGACAACCTGTGGCTGCGTTGGGCCGCCCTGCTGCACGACATCGGCAAGCCGCGCACCAAGCGCTTCGACCCGGTGGCGGGATGGACGTTCCACAACCATAACTTCATCGGCGCCAAGATGGTGCCGGAGATTTTCAGGAAGATGAAGCTGCCGATGAACGAGAAGATGAAGTACGTGCAGAAACTCGTGGGGTTGCACATGCGCCCCATCGCCATAGCCGACGACGAGGTGACCGACTCCGCCGTGAGGCGCCTGCTCTTCGAGGCCGGCGACGACATTGAGGACCTGATGACGCTGTGCGAGGCGGACATCACGTCGAAGAACGCGCAGCGCAAGCAGCGCTTCCTGGACAACTTCAAGCTGGTGCGCCGCAAGCTGGTGGACCTGGAGGAGCGCGACCGCATACGCAACTTCCAGCCGCCCGTGTCGGGAGAGGAAATCATGGCCGTGTTCGGCCTCACGCCTTGCCGCGAAGTGGGGGCGCTGAAAAGTGCCATCAAGGACGCCATACTTGACGGGGTGGTGCCCAACGAGCACGACGCGGCCTATGCCTTCATGCTCGGGAAGGCTGCCGCCATGGGGCTGAAACCGGTGGGGGAAGTTCCGCGGGCGGAGGCCGCTGAGGCTTAGGAAGGCGCCACGAAGCGCCGGTGGCGGCGTGTTGCAAAGCACCCGTGCTCTTATCCGTGGAAGAAGGATGAGGGCACGGGTGCTTCGTGTCTTGAGGGGGCGGACGGACGACGGGCCCGCGGCCTTTCCGTTCAGGCGCCCGTCTTCTGTCGGTAGAGCGCTTCCACCATCCGGCAGGCCGTTTCCAGTCCGATGCTCCCGGTGTTCACCGTGAGGTCGTAGTGGTGCGGGTCGCCCCATTTCGCGCCGGTATAGTATTCGTAGTGTGCGATGCGGTTCCGGTTGATGCGGCTGATTTCGGCCTCGGCTTTTTCGGCCGGAATGCCATATTGGGCCGTGCAGCGCCGCAGGGCATCTTGGCGGTCGGTGTGGCAGAACACTTTGAGCACCTGCGGCGAGTCGTGCAGGATGAAGTCGGCAAGGCGCCCCACGATGACGCATGGCTCCCGCTCCGCCAGCTCGCGGACGATGGAACTTTCGGCCACGAAGAGCGCGTCGTCGGGCGAAAGGCGGCGTTCGCGCGGCGTCTCGCTGCCGTCCGCCGTGATGCACTTCAGCCAGAACGACGGGATGGATTGTTCGTTCTTCGCGATGTAGGCTTCGTCGATGCCGCTCCGTTGGGCGGCCATGCGGATGAACTCCTTGTCGTAGAGCTTGATGCCCAGGTCGCGGGCCAGCATCTCGCCCAGCAGGTGGCCGCCGCTGCCGAATTCGCGGGCGATGGTGACGATGCAGTGCCCGGCGGGCAGGGGGACGGCCTGCGGCTGTGCCGGTCCGGCGTCGCCGAGCCACGGGTCGATGAAGCGGTAGTAAGGCGTGACGAAATGCACGATGGGTCCTACGAGCAGGGCGGCGACGACCGTGCCCTCGCGCACGCCGTGCAGGCCGCCGATGAAGCAAAACGACATGACGCAGGCCAGGATGACCAGCGTGGTGTCGAAACCGAGCTTCACGTAGCCGAAGTCTTTATGGAACCGCCGTGCGATGGCCCTCACGAGGTATTCGCCCACCATCAGTGCGGCGTCGGCCTTCACTTCCAACGCGATGCCCACGGCCAGGATGACGCAACCCACGAGCAGGTTGAGTATCTGGGAAACATAGGTGGCCGGATTGAGCCAGGAGAGCAAGAACATGGAGAAGTCGATGCACGTGCCGAAGAACACGGTGATGGGGATTTGGAGGGTGAACGTCAGCCAGTCGGCTTTCAGTTCCTTGCGGGTCATCAGCGGAAGCTCGAACAGGATGAACAGGAGGTTCAGGACGATGGTCCATTGTCCCATGCTGAGAGGGGTGAACATGCTGGCCACGTAGGTGACACTCGTGATGGGCGAAGTGCCCAGCATGGCTTTGGTGATGTAGGCGATGCCCAGCGTGTTGACAAACAGCGCGAGGGCGAAAAGGGAATAACGTCTGGATTTGTGTCTGTGCTGCATAAGCAATCTGTTTTTTGTGATTTACACAAATATACGATTTTTTACGCAGAAAAGGAAGCGCCGGAGATGGAAAAATGAGGACGGGCCAGCGGCATGTGGCGGATGCGGCAGCCGCTGCCCGTCCTGTGCGGAAAGCCATTCCGCCCCCTTATCGCGTGAGCGAGAAGCGGAGGCTGAAGCCGAAGTCCTGCGTGATGGTGGGGTAGGAGTTCGACGAGAGGAGCGGCTGGTTGCGCTGGCGGTCGTAGTAGAGGCTCAGCGTGACGTAGCGGCTCATCGTGTAGTCGGCGCTGAAGGAGGCCTTGACGGCCTTGTTGCCGCTGGTGGCCTCCGAGAGCGAGGTCTGGATGTTGCGCGTGATGGCGTCCTGGTTGCGCAGCGAGAAGTCGAAGCGCAGGTTCAGGTCGTGGCTGATGACGCGTGTGTTACGGTTGGCCGTGCCGGTGGTGCGGTTGTTGTTCCGGTTGTTGGCCGTGTTGCGGTTGTTTCCGCTCCGTGTGCTCCGTGCGGCCCGTTTGCGGCGTCCGCCGAAGAGCGAGGAGAGCTTGAAGTCGTTGATCTTGTAGCCCCATCCGATGACAAAGTCGTTGCTGCAGGCTTCGTTCAGTTGGGCGGCCGTCATGCTCAGCGTCAGGACGCGCGTCTTGCGGTATTCCACCTTGAACGTCATGTTGTTGTTCAACGTCAGGTCCAGTCCGGCAAGGGGCGAGAAGGCTTCGTTGATGGACACCGAACTGATGTCATACATGCTGCTGGGCAGGATGGCGTTGTCGGTGGTGTTGCGGATGAATCCCAGGTCGCCCATGTATTCCATCCAGCTGCTGTACGTGTTGTAGGAGCCCACCGAGTAGACGCTCTTGTAGGAGTGGTTCAGCGTGACGCTCTTGAAGTGGTCGCGAATCCAAGGCAGGTAGGCCAGTCCCTTGTAGGACACGGTCCAGTTGGGCAGCATGCGTGCCAGCGACGGGAAGAGGTCCAGGGGCGACTTGGCGTCGCTGCCGCCGGTGTAGGCAGCCAGGAAGGCCGGGATCATCACGTCGGCCGAGTATTTGTCCACGGTGCCGTTGGCCGGGTCGAACTTGCCTTGCAGTCCGGTGGCGGCGGGATAGGTGGCTCCGGCATAGCGGGCTTCCACGCGGCGCTGGAACGTGTTCAGGTATTGCTGGAAGCGGGTGAAGGTCTTGCTGCTGTAGCCGTTTCCTGCGTTGCCGCGGCTTTCGAAGGCCGACTTGATGGAGATGGTGGTCATCGTGAAGCTGCCGCTCTGCGTGGTGGGCATTCCGGCATACATATATTGTATGCTCTTGTTGCTGTTCACCGTGCGGCTGGCGTTCAGGTCTATCTTCAGGTCGGGGATGGGCTCCAGCGTGGCCTTGATTTGCAAGTCCTCCATGGCATTGGTCGTGGCGGGCGTGCTGATGCTGTCGTTGTTGAGCAGCCAGCCGCGCTCGTTGGCCTTGTCGATGTAGCTGTCGCCCGTGAAGCCGAAGGCGAAGTCCAGTCCGGGCGACATGGCACCTCCCGTGCGCTGTCCCAACATGTCGCCCACGTTGGGCAGGAAGCCGGGGAGCGACATGGCATACGTGTTGCGGTAGCTGAGGCTCACGTTGCGCACCATCATCATGAAGCGCGTGGCGCCTTGGAGGTAGGGATACCATGCTTTTTCCTTGAACGGAGTCTTGGCGACGACGTTCACGCGGAGCTTCAGCGTGTCCATGTTGAGGATGCGGATTTTGTTCTTGTCCAGCCGCTTGTATTTGATGGGATAGCGGCGTCCCGAGGCGGTGACGGCCGTCACGCGGATGCGGCGGCTCTTCTGGTTGTGCGTCACTTCGACGGTGGTGTCGGGCTTCAGGGAGACCTCTCCGGCGTATCCCTTGAACTTCGGGTTCTTGGCCTTGGCATTGGCCGTGCCTTTGGCGTTGTCGGCCACGCGCTTGTTGGCCGTGCTGTCGGCGCCCTCGGTTCCGGCCTCCTCTTGGGCCTTGCGGGCCTTTTCGGCATTCTTCTCGCGCACGCTCTGGTCCTTGGCCTTCTTGCGTTCGCTGGCGGAGAACTTCCGGTTGACTTCTTTCAGGAAAGACGACATGTTGTAGAGCGTCTCGAAGTTGAAGCGCCCGTTCACGGTGACCGACCGTTGGTTGTTGATGGTGTTGCCATACGACGTGCCGTCTTCCAGTTCCATGCCGCGCTCCCAAGAGTAGTTGGCAGAATAGTTGCCGTCCAGGCTCATCCATGCGAAGCAGGGAATCTTGTCGAGCGGCACTTTGTACGACGCGGTGAAGTCCTGCTGGTAGTCCAAGGGTGTGCCGAAACCTTTGATGCTTTGTTTCACGGAGTCTTTCCACACGGCGTACTGGTCGGGATAGAGGTCCTTGTTCACCGGCACGTTCGGCTCCTCGATTTCCGCATGCGTGGCGGAGTTGAAGGTGAAGTGCAGGCTTTTGGTCAAGTCCCACCGCAGGCTGAAGTCGCGGTTCCAGAGGAACTCCTTGGAATAGGAGAGGGAAGCGACATGGGGTCTTCCAAGTTGTCGATGTCGCGCTCCTGGTATTCGTAATAATTGCGCAGGATGTTGGTGTTGAAACTGATGTTCTGCGGCAGATAGTTGAAGTTCTGCTCGCGCACGATGTCAAGCCATTTGCTCTTGCTCTTGAGGCGCTTCTTGAACGGTTCGAACGGCTTGTAGTCGGGCGAATAGTTGTAGCTGAACGCGCCGTTCCAGTTCTTTTCGGTTTCCCATGCGGTGGTCTCGCCGGTTTCGTTGTTCACGCTGTGGGAGTAGCTCAGCGAGAAGTTGGCCGGGTCGTATGGCATGGGATGCTTGGGCGTGGCGATGTTGAACCTCACGTTGCTCAGGCTGAAGTTCTTGTTGGTGGTTTCCGTCGTGGTCAGGCTGCGCAGCGAGTCTTTCTCGTGCTCCGTGGCGCATGCGTCCAAGGCATCCTTCAGCAACATGTCGGTGTCGAGCGGGTTGTATTTGGGCCTGATGACTTCCTTGTTGTAGGAATAATAGATGGGGGCCGTGAACCGGAGCTTCTCTGGCAACAGCTTGCCCAGTTCGAAACTGGTGGTGATGCTGTAGTTGTACATGTCTTCCTGGTTCCGGTCGGCCACTTTGTCTTCGATGCCGCCGAAGCCTGCGGTTTCCATGTGTCCCGTCAGGTTCACGCTTCCCAGGTCGGAGAGCTGTACGTTGAGCGTGCCCTGCGCGGCCCATCCGCCGTCGTTGCTGTATTCCTGCAGGCGCAGTTCGTTGGCCCACACTTCGACCGACTTGGTGCTGCGCGAGTTGTTGCGCACGCCGATCATGATGGTCTTGATTTCACCCAGCGTGGGGTTTCCCATCACGCTGACCTTGTTGTTGGGCCGGCTGTTGTCGTAGATGGAATAGAGCGTGGTGAGGTTCGTGTTCCCCAGGCTTTTCTCACGGTTGCGGGCCTGCTTGACGTCGGTGAAGACGCTCAGGTCGATGTCGATCATGTTCTCTTCCGGCCACACGGCGCGGCACTGTTCGGCGGAGTACGTGTCGTAGTGCCCGGCGTCGGTCAGCTTCAGGGGCACTTCGTATTCGTAGAAGTTGTTCTTGTAGTCCGAGCCGAGACGGATGAAGATGCTGGTCTGGTTGTCCTCCGTTTCGGTCACGTTCTCGGCCAGCGCGTTGGCATGCACGAACATCTGCAGGTGCTTGTATTGGCGCATGTCCAAGTTCGTGTTTTTGTACACGGCACGGGCGTCGCCCGTGGCCAGCTCCCTGACGGTGAGCGACAAGGCCTGCTCGTTCTCTTCTGCCAATTGGCTTTGAGACGGGTCCACCACGCGGCTGATGCCCGGGGGGAGCACGTAGTTCACCGGCGTCTTGTCGTTGTTCTCCTCTATGTTCACGGCCGAGATTTCCATGCTGCCGTTGGTGGTGGGCATTTCGCCGGCGTAGAGCGCCTGTTCGTAGGAGCGCCATTCGGCCTTCACGAGGTCGAGGGTGGCGAAGCGCAGGATGATGGGTTGTTCGAAGTCCGTCATGAACATGCGCATGAAGCGTATGCTGGTGAAGTCGTTGATGTTGCCCACTTTCTTTTCGTATTCGTCCACGGGCACGCGGAACTGATACCAGTTCACTTCTTCCGTGTTGCCGTTGCGCAGCTTGACACTGGCCGTGCGGCGGTCCACGATGTAGTTGCGCCCTACCACGAAGTCTTCGGGACGGATGCTGATGCGGTATTGGTAGTATTTCTCGTATTCGTTGAGCGTGTAGTCCTGGTTGATGTCCTCCACGTCGGGTGTGGTCTTGTACGACGTGTCGTAAGACTCGTTGGCGTTTTCGTTCGAGCGGGAGTTGCCTTCCGGAAGGTTGATGTATTTGTAGCGGTCCAGGATGCTCCGTTGCTGCGCGTCGTAGTCCGAGCCGCGGAAGTAATGGTAATCATCGGCGGCAGGGTCGGCCATCAGGGAGTCGTAGACTTGCGGGCTGACTTTGCCTTGCACGGCCATGAGGAACTCGCGGTAGGCCCCGAAGGTGCGTTCTTCTTCGCTGTTCAGGCCGTTCAGGCCGACGTCTTGCCGCTCGCGGGCGCCGGATTCGTTGTTGAAGGCGTAGACCACGCTCGTGGTGTTGGGCACACGGCCCCATGCCGTTTCGGTATAGTAGCTGGAGTTTCCGTCGATGGGCATTCCGCTTTCGAAGAATTTCTTGCCGTCGTGGAGGATGTCTTCGCTCACCTCGCCGAGGTTGATGTAGAAGTCGCCGCCGTAGTTGCCGCCCGTCTCGCGGGTGTAGATGAAGGGGTCGAGCATCCAGAACTCCACGTATTCAATGTTGGCCGTTTCGAAATCGTTGGTGTCCAGTTTGCGCATCATGCCTCCCCAGCGGGTTTTGGGATTGGTGAGCCGCCCGTTGTAGTCCAGGTCGGGGTTCAGGTTGTAGGCTCCCCGTTCCGAGGGATAGAACGCCAGGTTCATCACAGGCAGCGAACTGGCCGAGTTGTAGCTGGTTTGTGTCCGGTTGGGATAAAGCTCGCGTTCGTACACCTCGCGCACATAGTGGTTGGAGAGCTGGTTGAGGTCGCTTTTGATGTGCGCCGGCGTGAGCGACGAACTTTGCCGCGTGAAGAGCGGGTCGACGGTGTACCAACTGAGCAAGGCGCGGTTGTAGCCGGCGCGCACGTCGTTGACCAGCGTGCTTTCCTCAAAGTCGGAGGGCACGCTGGAAATCATCCAGCTGGTGGGTTGCATCACGCTGATGCCGTTCTTCGTGTTTTCGAAATCATCGATGTAGGAGGCCGAGCCTTGTATCTTTTTGTTCTGTCCGGCGATGAGTTGCGCGAATTCGCCCGTGAAGCTGATTTGCGAGGGCTGGGTCACGTCGATGAGCGGGATTTTGTCGATGAGGTTCGTGAGCCATTGGCTTTCCTTCTTCCATGAGAGGTTGACGCCCCAAAGGGTGTTCTTCAGCGGTTCCTCGCCCATGTTGACTTTTGTGGTGAGCGGCTGCTCGTTGAGGAACATGAAGGTGCCGCCCAGGGTGAAGTCCTTGCTCACGTCGTATTGCAGGTTGAAGCCCACGAGCGTCTTGCGCTGCATGCCGTAGTTGTCGTTGCTTTCGAAGTCGACGCTCACGTTCGTGCCGGCGTCGATGATGCTTTGGTTGATGATGGTCACCACGCCCATGGAGTAGTCCACGGTGTAGTCTTGGTTCTCCACGAGCGTCACTCCGCCGGCGCTCACGGTGACGGAGCCTTGCGGCACGTTCATGGCCCCGAGGCTGATTTCCGCTCCGTTGTTGCCTTTATATTCTCCGGTGAGCAGGAACTTGTTCTTTTCCGCAATCTGTTTGGCCGTTGTCTTTGTGGAGTTGTAAAGCTCGTCGAAGCAGTATTTGTCGGCCAGCGCGTCGTCGTTCAGGTAGCGGCGCAGATGGCTTCCGAAGGGTTCCACCACGGGGAAGAAGATGCGCCCCTTGCTGATGGTGTAGCCTTCCACGTAGTCGAACTGTCCGTTTGGGTTCGCCTTGTTGTTGGCGTCCAAGCGGTCCAGGTTCATGATGCGGAGAATCTTGGTGTTCTTGAATTGCGGTTCCGGCAGATAGGACACGTATACGCCTGCGGAGTCACTCTGGTATTGGATGTCCAGCTTGAAGTCTTCCTTTTGCGTGGTGGTGGCGCCCAGGCTGTAGACGTTCTTCATCATCAGGTGCCAGTTGCCCATGCCCGGCGCGTTGGACGTGTTCTTCAGGGCCTTGACGAAGAGGGCCTGCGTGTTGTCGGTCAGGTCTGAGGAGAACTCGCCCACTTGGTAGGTGGCTCCGCCGTAGGTGTATTCGAAGGCGACGGCCAGCACTTCGTCCGGTTGGAGCGTGAAGTTGAGCGACACGTAGCCAAGGGCGGTGTTCACGGTGTACTCCGTCGAGGAAAGGAGGCGGGCGCTTTGCAGTTTCTCGTAGTCCACGCTCCCTTCGAAGCCGGCGATGGCGTCCAGGTCGGTCGACGTCTGGCTGATGTCGCGTGCGACGGCATGCTGCGAGGTCATGGTGGAGTAGAGGTTGTTGGCGTTGTTCGAGGCCACTGTGGCAGCCCCGGAAGTCCACAACGGGTTGGAGATGCTGTCGTGCTCTCCCAAGTCGGTGAAGGCCACGATGTTGCGGTTACTTTCGTAGCTGCCGGACTTGTTCGTCACCCACAGTTCGATGCGCTTGATGGTGACGCCGGACATCACGGTGGGCAGTTTGCTCATGTTCTGGTCGTAATGGTCACGGAAGAAGTGGGCCAGGAAGAAGTGCCGGTTCTCCTCGTATTCCGTGGCCTCGAATTCGTAGTTATGGCTCTGCGTGCCTCCCTTGGAGGAAACACTTTTCGAGGCCGACTTCTTTTGCGACACTACAGTCTGGAGTTTCAGCTTGCCGAATTGCAGGTCGGTGCGCAATCCGAAAAGCGAGGAAGCGCCTTTGATGAGCGAGGAGTTGGTGGGGAGCGACACGTTGCCGCCTTCGATGAGTTTGATGATTTCGTCTTCCTTGCCTTCGTAGCGCAGTTTCATGCTTTGCGCGTCGAAGTCGAACGTGGCGTCGGTGTTGTAGTTCAGGTTCATGTTGATTTTGTCGCCCACGCTGCCGTTCATGCTCATGTTGATTTTCTCCTCGAAGTCGAAGCTGAAGGTCTTGCGCCGGTTTTCCGCCAAGCTGGGGTTGTCGGTCTTCTTCAGGTTGCCGCCTATTTTCAGTTCGGCCGAGCCTTGCGTTTTGATGCGCACTCCGCCGGGGCCGAATATCTTTTCTGCCGGGCCGAGGTCGAACTGCATGTCGGTGAAGTCGAACTTGTTTTTCCCTTCGCTTTCAAATTCTTCCGCGTTGCGTTGCCGGTAGTAGTTGCGAAGCGACTTTTGCAGGGTCCATTCCTGGTATTCCTCCGGTGTCATAAGCAAGGGCGCGTTCAGGTAGCTGTCGCCCAGTTTGGTACCGATGGTGTAGTTGCCCGTCTTAGGGTCGTACACCGTGTCCGTGGTCAGGTTGTCCGGGTCGCGCAGGTCCATGCTCCGTTGTTTCAGGTCGTCTTCGTCCTGCGGGGCAGTGCGCTTCACGCTGAATCGCGGTTTGAGAGTGTCCGGTTCGGCGGGCGCTGCGGCTTGGCTTTGCGGCAGGCGCGGCGAGGGCGCATTTCCCATGCCCGCCAGCGCGTTGACGCTGACAGCGAGAAGAAGGATGTAGAGCCATTTGTTGCGGAGGTTTCTCATGCGTTGGTGTTTGACAGCGAAGTCCGTTGGCTTCCTATAATCGTTTGAGTGCGAGTTTGATGACGCGCTCCACGGCCGCGTCCGGTTCTTCTTTCAGTATGGCCGTTGCCACTTTCTGCGACGGTGCGGGCGGGAAGCCCAGCATGGTGAGTGCGGCCACGGCCTCTTCCAGAATCTCTGAATGTTCCGGTTGGGCGGATGAGGAGAGGCGTCCGGCATCCGTGCCTTCGATGTCCACCGTGGCGATTTTGTCTTTCAGGTCCACGATGATGCGCTGTGCCGTTTTCAGTCCGATGCCCTTCACCGTTTTGAGCAGCTTGTCGTTGCCCGAGCTGATGACGCCCGCGAGCTCCGCCGGCGTGAGGGCGGAGAGAATCATGCGCGCCGTGTTGCCGCCAATGCCGGACACACTGATAAGCAACAGAAAGAGCGCACGCTCCTGCCGCGTGGAGAAGCCGAAGAGCACGTGGGCGTCTTCGCGGATGGCTTCATAAACGTATAATTTGGCTTCCTGCTTGCCTTGCAAGGCGGAAAATGTATTCAGTGAGATGTTGAGGCCATATCCCACGCCGTGGCAATCGATGACGGCGAGGGCCGGAGTGAGTTCGGCAATCGGCCCCTTCACGTATTCTATCATGTCTTCTTTCGCTAAATATACTAAAGAAACGCATTTCTTATATATTTATTGTAGGGAGCCGGGCAAAAAGTTACATGCCGTCTGATAACAAGGCGCGGTTCAGTCTTTTCCCGCCTGCGGGGCGACGGTGACGAATTCCCCGACTCCGGTCTGGTACAAGTTGTCGAACAGGTCCTCGTTGAACACCCTGACGTGCGAGCCGATGGTGTTCCTCACCAGGCGGTAGTAGAGGTCGCGGAAAGAAATCTGCGGCTCTTCCCGTATGGTTTCTGTCAGCGTAGACGTGAAGCGGTTGCTCATCCACACGTTCAGTTCCGTGCTGTAGACATCGGCTTTCGATGTTTCTTTCTCGTCGGCCGCCGCGATGCATAATACGCCGGGAACACCTATTGCTGCCTTGGCGACGCTGGACGAATAGCAAGTCTCAATCAGCCAAAGCATTTTCCTGTATTTCCTTTCCTGCGACAGTTGCCGGAGCGTGGTTCCCATCAGTTCGTTGGTGAAGCCTTCGGGCTGGTTCCCGAATACGAACTCTCCGGATAGCCCGTGCCCGCTCCAGAACACGAGCACGTTGTCGCCGGGCGAACCTTCAATCACCTCGGGCAGTCGCTCGCTCCTTTCCCCGTTCAGTATGGCTGTGATGTCCTCGGGTTTTAAGTCTCCCAATTTGTAGTCGATGGATATGTCATGGTACAGGTTCGGGCCGTCCGGGGATACGCGCACTTCTCCTGCCGTGGGATTGTATGTGTTGTAAGCCAGGTCGTCGGCCATGATGAGTATGATGTGCCTGTCGTCGTATCCATGGTTCTTCAGAATCTGGTACATGTCGAGCACGTCGGCTTGGTGGCGGTAGTTGGTCCAGCCCTCCGACGCGGCGACGAGCAAGGCCCAGTGCCCGCCCAAGGCGGCGTATTCCATGCCGGACGGAGTGTCGTTGAATTCCTGTTCCATTTGTGTTTTCCAGTTCCATCCGGCCAGGCTGGCGTCAGAGCGTCGGCTTCCGTCCGAGGTGCAGAAGTCCTGTATGACGAATTTCCCTTCATTCACGACCCAGTTGCAATATGTGCTTTGCAGCACGTTGGTATATACCGTCTTGTCAAAATCCAGTTCTCCTCCGGCGCCGTAGATGTTATAATAGTTTCCGGAAGCGATGCCTGTGAACTCGCGTTCCATGCCTTCCTCGTCCCATGTGATGAGGCGGGGATGGCTGTTGTCCACGATGCGTGCCAGGGCGTCGTTCATGTCCTCGCTTTGGCGTTGCATGCAGTCGGCGGCGGCGAAGGCGCACAGCATGAGCGCGTCATAGAATTGCGCCTCGTTTCCGGTGGGTGTTTCCCCGAAGCGCAGTCCGTAAGCGATTTCGAACCCCGATTCAGGTGCGGCGTACATGGCCACCCCTTCCGCGTTTTGGGCCATGACTCCCAGGTTGAGCAATTGAGGGTTGAATGCCACGTCGGAGAAGAGCAGGCGCGGGCAATTCCCGCTGTGTCGCTGGTTGCTTTCCAGCATGGCCTGTACGTCTTCCATGCCCGAGGGCACGCAGATGGCATAGTCGGCATTGCCGGTCATTATTTGTTCGATGCAGTCGTCGCGGTTGCCTGCCGTGTAGGTGAGGATGTCGTCCGTTTCCAGTCCGAGTTCCTGGGCTTGGAAGGCAAACCAGTCCGAAAAGGTTTGTCCGTAGATGTCCGACGGGGCGAGGAGTGCCACGCGGCGTGCCTGGTAGGACACGGCTTTGGCCAGCAGAACTTCGCATTGGGATATGTCGGTCTCCGTCAGGGCCCACAGGAAGCGGCGCGAAGAGAAGGCGCGCACGAGCTCGGCCGACGAGGCCGTCGGCACGATGAGCGTTTTGTAGGTCTTGGCGCATTGGTAGGCCATTTCCTGTGCATGGCTTGAGCTGTAGGGGCCAACGATGGCGCAAACGTCGTCGCGTGTGGCCAGTTCCTGGCCCAGTCGGCTCATGTCCGCTTCATTCTCGTCGTGCCATTCCAGCGTCAGTCTCACTTGCCGGCCCATGTCTTTCTGGGCCGATTCTATGTTCTCCAGCGCCCATTGCGCCGTGCGTTCCCATCGGGCGCGGTTGTCGTCGTCGAGGGGGAGGACGACGGCCACGTGGTATTCGGCGGTTTCCGTCCCGGTTTCGGGAAGGGCGGTTTCCTCGGAGCAGGCGCCCAGGAGCAGCAGGACGGCGATGAGCAGCAGGGTTGGGTTATAACGTGTCTTCATAAGCGTCTTCTTTTTTGAATGGCTGTTTCCAGGGTTGTTTCCACATATCCGTTGAAGAATTGTTCGTAGGACGGGGCGATGACGACCTCCACCAGTCCCGACGACAGTCCCAGGCGCTGGTGGGCCGGAGGTGTCTGGCCGCACGCCCATTGTGCGAGGAAGTTGTAAACGGCCCGGTCGATGTGCTTCACCACGGAGAGCGTCACCCGGGAAGAGTAGTCCGACTGGTCTACGTCCATCCCGGCCGTGTAGAATGTCCGGGGATATTCGCGGGTGAACCGCAGCAGGCCTTGGCTGCTTCCGCCCGCTATCGGGAACACGAAGCCGTAGTTCTGTTCCAAGGCGTAGCAGAGCCGGTAGAGGCTGTCGGCCATGGCATAGCCTCTGTCGTCGTCGGACAGGTAATACGTGTCGAGCAGCATGCCCCCGTTGTCCTTGAAGCCGGCTTCGAAGCCTCTCTGCCCGTCGGCCACGGGGCCTTCCAGCGGGTTGGCGCACACCACGGCGCTCATGAAGGAATAGGGCAGGAGCACGGCGGCGCTTCCGGCCTGGTAGCACGCGCCGTAGATGGGCAGGTAGAAGGTGTAGGCGGGCAGGTCTGTGGCGCGGCTTTCGAGGAGCAATACCTCGCCCCGCGCCTTGTCGGGGATGAGCCCGGCGTGTGCCCGCAGCATGGGCTCGAAGTCCGACGAGCCCAGAATGAGCAACCGCTTTCCGTCGGACACCGAGTCGTTCATCCAGTCCGTCATCAGTTGTTCCGCTTCGTCCATGCTGAGCGGGGAATGGGTTTCCATACGAAACCCATATTCGTTCTTACACTCCCTGATGCCCTTGTATAAGTTGTCGTTGTAGCCTCTGTCGCCCAGTCCGTTCGGGGAGTGGATGACGGTGACGTCGGGCACGTCCTGGGGCGCTACTTGTTCTTCCGCAGGCCCGCTTTCGTCTTGGCAGGCCGCAAGGACGAGAAGGATGATGAACAGGAAATAAGGTTTCATGGCGCAATGGTTAAGGGGAATAATGAGAGAAGATACCCCCGCGCCCGGAAAGGGAACGGGAGTATCTTGACAAAGAGAGGCAGTGAACTCATTCTCAGTTCAGTTCGCCGAATGTCTGCACTTGCAGGTATCTCTTGCTGGGGCTTTTCCATACGATTTCCCACCAGTCGATATGTCCTGTCTTCAGATGGATGGAATAGACCCCCACGCCGAAGACATAATACTTATAATCGTCTATCCAGTAATAGTCTTCTTCCAGCGTCATGCCTGCTTCGCTGAAGAGGGGGCGCAGGTTGTCCCAGTTTTCTTTTGTGACCTTGGCTGCCTCTTTGGCCAATGAAACGGAGGCGAAGTCTTCAAGTGTGTTGGCTTTCCAAAGGCCTTTTTTATGCGACAGATAGACGAGCAGTCCGCTCCGGCCTGCCTTGTATTCCCTGATGCATAACCAAGGTTGCATGCCTTCGTAGGCTGTGGCAAGGCTTACCTTGTCGCCGAAGAAGTAGGCGCTTTCCCCGTTGTTGGGCCATGCGGAGGCCGAGATGAATTCCACTTTCGACACGTGGCGGATGTCCGTGTTTTCGGAGAATGTCACTTCGGCAAACGCCGGGATGGCCCCATTGCCCGACACGGGGGTGAACACGGCCTGTCCTTGCGGCAGCCCTTCTTCGCTTTTGAGTGACACCGAGACGATGTCGCCGTTTTCCAGGAATGAAGCGTTGGGAGCCTGCCAGCTCTTGAAGAGTTGCTTGGCTTCGGCCAGGTTTTCCACGCCGATGGAGACCACCGTCGTGTCGGCCGGGTCGAGGGGCACACCGTTGGCACGCTGCACGAATTGTCCCAGGGAATCGATCTCCACCAGGTTGTCCTGCAGGAACTTGAGCTGGTCGAAGTCCGTGATGGTCATGGACTCCACGTAGCCTTCTTCGCCGGGTTTCGGGTAGGAGGGCGGCGTTGTCTCGTCGTCGTCCGAGCAGGCCGAAGCGCCGGCCAGGAGGCACAGGCACAGGCTGAATGCAAATAAGTGTTTCATGCTTGTTGTTTGTTTTAATCGTTTATAATATGGTTCAATATGATTTGCGCCTTTTCCATCTGGGCGGCCCCGTTGGGATGCACCACCGCGGCGCCGGTCCCGTTGATCAGGAAGTTGACGGGTTGGCGTTTCTTGCATTTCTCCACGTATTGGTCGATGGTTGCCTTGCTGGTTTTTAGGGCGTTGCCCGAAATGAGCCGCACGTCGGGCAGGTAGCGCCGGGCGAACTGGAACGAGCGGTCGGCCGACTTGAAGGTGACGAACACGCAGACCACGAAGTCGGGGATTTCGGCGTCGTAGATGGTCTTTCCGTCCTCGCTCACGGGGAAGAACACTTGCGGGTCTACGATGAAGCCCCGCTTGTTGCCGGTGCCGTCGGTCAGCAGGCAACCGTAGTAGGAGTAATCGCTTCCCTCCTGTTTCACCATGCTGCAGCTCGAGGCCTCGCCGTCCACGGAGGGCGAGATGAGCGTCTCCTTGGCAAGCTGGTGGTAGGCCATCTTGTTCCCGCTGTTGGTGGTGCGGTATATGCTGCCTTCCTTCACGCTCGCGCGGTCCACGAGGTCCACCGTGGCCGGTTGTTCCAGTTGCATGAGGTTGCGGTAAATGCCGGTGTGCCCTTTCTCCATGTCGGGATAGACGCCATAGTAGCTGACGACTTCCACGTCGCTGATGTCGGGAAACAAGTCTGTGTTGATGTTCAGCTTGATGCTTTCGGGGTCCATGAAGGTGACGAGGCGCATTTCGTTGCCGCTTCCTTCCGAGGTGCTATAAGTGTGGTCGGCGCCCACCGTCAGGTTGATGCGCCGTGTGGAGCCGATGAAGTGGTCGTCTGCCACGTAAATCACCGGGTCGTCCGCCAAGCTCCACACGCCCTCGCCAATGTGCGTGTCGGGGTTGGTTGTCCGGAACACGCTGGATTTGAGCGACAGCGGGCTGATCTGGTTGCCGCTGAAGCTTTGGATATATCCTTTCAGGTCGATTTTCCCCGTCAGGTTCAGTTCTATCTTTCCCGGCATGGAGTCGATGTTGGCCTCGTTGAGCCCGTCGTCGCCCATGATCCAGTCGTAGGCGAACGAGGCGATGTTGCACACCGTTCCGGCGTAGTAGAAGGCTTTGTTCAGGGGGCTCCCGGTGAGCGCATTGTCAATCTGCGCCAAGGCCGAGTTCTGCACGTCGCCCAGCATGTTGCCCAATGAGGACAAGGTGCTGCTGATGCCGCCGGTCGAAGAGGCGGCAGGGGTGGCGGAAGAGTACTTGCCCGAGATGTCTGCCGAGAGCGAACCGGCGAGCGAGACCGACTGGTTGGTCACCGTGCGGCAGGCCATGGAGATGATTTCGTTGGAGCTGAAATAATCGTTCCCCTCAGGCACGTAGCCGGACATGTCGATGTCGAAAGCCGTCCAGCCGCGCGACAGGGCCGTGGAGCTCATCGCCGTGTAGGGCGTGGACCAGCATTTGAAGGTCTGGAGAATGCCCGTCCCGTACAGGTCCACGGCGTTGTTCACGCTGCTGTGCACGGTCGGGATGCTGTAGGCCAGCGCATTGTAGAACGGATATTTCATCGTGGGGTTCGACGTGCCCATGTTGATTTCGAAGCTGTGCTCGGTGCCGTTGCCGGAGGCGTCGGTGTTGAAATAGAACACGCGCAGGATGCCCAGGTAGCGGTTGTAGAGCCCGAAGTAGTTCAGGTCGCGTCCGGCATTGTTGCCCAAAGCGCAGAAAGCCATTTCCCAGCCGTCTTTCTTTTTCACGTTCCGGCAGATGTCCTCCGGAATCGTGACGCTGCTGTAAGTGCCCGACCACGGCGTGAAGATGCGTTCAAAGCCGTATTGGGAGAAGATGACCGCGGTGTCCTGGTTTTCACTGTCGGTCAGGAACTTGTCGTTGGAGTTGCTGTCCGGCACGAAGTTGAAGCCTTGGCAAACCGTGAGTTCCACCATGTTCCCGTCTTCTGCCATGAGGATCAGCTGCGCTTCCTTCTGCACGTTGGGCTGGCTTTCTTGGGCTTTGATGCGGATGACGGGGTGTCCGTCCTGGTGCCGGTTTATTCCACGGAAAGCCATGTGGCCGGATTGGCGATGCTGGCGATAGGGGAGTTGAGCCTGTCCAGAACCACGCTGAGCTCGTCTTCGCCGTTGGCCACGTTGAACATATAATAATAAGTACGCGTTTCGGCGGGGGCGTCGAGGCCGCATCATCGTCCGAGCAATTGCTTAGGACAAGGGTGATGCACAATGCCGAGAAAAGAAGAAATAACTGTTTCATGAAAAATGTGATTAATGAAGAATGATAATGTAAATCGTACGTGTTTTGTTTCTTTCGGTTGGGTGACTCCGGCGCGCTGCCGACGGCACGAGTGCCTGCCGTTTCGCGGCGATAGCTACCCCTTTTAACTTTTCTTGCGCAAAATTAAACATTCGGTGAAAGTCTTAAATGGCGTTTTTGGCTTTTCGTGTGACATTTTTGGCCAGTAATCGTAATATCTTGTTTCAGAGTTGTTTCTGCAAGGCATTTTTGGCGCTGTCGCAAAACGGACATGCGCTTCCTGTGGCCGGAGGAGCGGAGGGGCGGGTGTGGAACGGATGCCGGGGAGAGGGTTCGTCACGGAAACGGAGCGGGACAGGTGGTTTGTTCCCAATGGGGCGTGCGGCTGCTTAGGGTGATTGGGTGTTTCCTGTGGCCGCCAAGCAGGGAACGGGTTTGTGTCCTGATTCTTTTTGTGCGGCGGATAAGGCGCGCGGCCCCTTTGTCCCGACGGCTGTCCTCGACGGGGGAGTGCCGCGGGGCGGAAAACGGGGAATGCGTTGCGGAGTGTTGGATTGTACTTTCCGCGAAGTACTCGAGTACTGTGCGGCAAGTACTGAGTGCTCTCCGCAAAGTACAGCGGCGTGCTGCAGGCGGCATGGCTCCGTGCAGCCGGCGGCGCACCTGCGGAATGAGCGGAAAAAAAGCGCGCATTCACGGCCATCGCGCCGGACGGTCGTAAATGCGCGCTTTCGCTTTGGCTTGTTTTAGTATTTTAGACCAAGTCGTATTTGATCTTAATCCTTGTTTTAATGGAAGAACCATAATGGTCAGCAAACGCTGGAGACTGCGGCGCGGCAAACGCTGGGTTTTAATCCTTATTCTAATGGAAGTACCACAATGGGAGAAAATGAAAAAGAAGGATTAGAGAAAAGGATGGGTCTTAATCCTTATTCTAATGGAAGTACCACAATGGGAGTGTGAGAGGAAAATAGAGATATTGAATGATACTAGTCTTAATCCTTATTCTAATGGAAGTACCACAATGGGCCAACACATGACGGGAAAACAAAGATAGATGTCTTAATCCTTATTCTAATGGAAGTACCACAATGGGTTCGAGCTATTTTTCGTTATGACAACACGTGCTAAGAGTCTTAATCCTTATTCTAATGGAAGTACCACAATGGGCAGCTAACGCTGCAAATGCTAATCCTCAGGCTGGTGTACGTCTTAATCCTTATTCTAATGGAAGTACCACAATGGGATGTATCAAAAAGAGGTGATGCATTCAAACTATACTTGTCTTAATCCTTATTCTAATGGAAGTACCACAATGGGCAATAGGAAATGCTTTTTTATGAAGTAGGAAGCTATGTGTCTTAATCCTTATTCTAATGGAAGTACCACAATGGGTGATGGAAATGGAAGTCGAACGAAACAAGCAATATTTAGTCTTAATCCTTATTCTAATGGAAGTACCACAATGGGGAGAAATGGAACACGTCGCAGAAACAAAAAACTATGAGTCTTAATCCTTATTCTAATGGAAGTACCACAATGGGTTCCGAAATGGGTTCTGGCTCGGCGGAGGTAATGGATAGTCTTAATCCTTATTCTAATGGAAGTACCACAATGGGCCGTGCATTCCGTTCGTTGAGGGTTCAAAGCTGGCAAATGTCTTAATCCTTATTCTAATGGAAGTACCACAATGGGAATCACAGTTTGGAGAGAGAATGTCAGTGGAGCAATTGTCTTAATCCTTATTCTAATGGAAGTACCACAATGGGGAACATGCTTGGCTATGTTCCATCAGCCTTAGGTCAGTCTTAATCCTTATTCTAATGGAAGTACCACAATGGGAGTAACCCATCTATACGCTTATACATCAACCCAAAATAATCGGGAAAGACTGGATTTCCCTTGTCCCGGCCTAAAAAACAGGCCTTCTTTTTAAGGCGGCGCAAAGGTACTCATTTGTTTCATTATGTCAAAGACCAATTCCGTTATATAACTTTAAAATATTGAATGGGAAAACATGCTAAAGGCACAATTCCCTTCAGAAGAAAATCGTATTCTTGTTATGCAAGATGATGTCCAACTCAATCTTTTGCCCAATAATCCGCATGGAGCGCAGATAGTCCGTAGAAATGGGCACAATCAATATGCTATCCTTGTTTTCGTAGGCAGCCTGCACTTGGGTCAAATCGTTCCGTATCGTTTCATAATCGGCCGTGGACAAGTCTGCCAGAAAAATGGAGCGTTGTATCCGGGTGCACCCCTTCCGCAACAAGTATTTAGCAACCAAAGCCCTCACTTTGTTGCTTCCGATATCATACATTACAAAAAACAACATATTAGTAGCCGGTCTGTCCGGGCGATAAATGATTCCTAAAGCTCTTTTTAACTCGCTCTTCCAACGTGGGCAAATCGTCCATGTCGTTACTCAACCGATTGGGAGCGGCAGAAGTCGAGATGCCGGCATGTACAAGCGCCTTCATCTTTTCGACAAAAGTCCATTCTTTCTTGCTTTCCCTTTTCATAAGCTATCTTTCACTTATATAGTTGGACACTAAATTCACCATCAGTTCATTCAATTCCTCGTTTGTCCCGGTTCGGGGAGAAGATAC
>VOFD01002354.1_pt1 | contig 64300 bp, 50 predicted proteins | sample 5384101 | NCBI WGS metagenome assembly VOFD01 (sample SAMN12384723, study PRJNA508395) | human gut metagenome | isolation source: healthy gut C | host: Homo sapiens
TGGTGTAAAACAGCAGCTTTCCGCCGTCTCGCTTTACCGAACCGGCCTGCTGCGAGCGCACAGCGCCGTCCTGCCTGTCGGCAAAGAAGCGCGTCATGATAGTGTCAAGTTCGGCCTCGTCGACAGGTTTCAGCAGGAAGTCGAACGCCCTGTTGCGGAACGCCGGCAGCATATAGTCGCTGTAAGCGGTGTAAATCACCACGTAACACCAGAAGTCAGCCTCCTCCTTCAGCCGTTCGAGAAGCTGTAACCCGGTCATGTCGGGCAGCTCCATGTCAAGAAACAGCAGCTCCGGCTTGTACTTTAAGACCTGCTCAATGCCGGCCTCGCCGCAGTCGGCGGTGGCAGCCAGCGTCACGTCCTCATACTTTCCGAGCTTCGCGGCCAGGTCGTCGATGGCCGCCCTCGTGTCGTCTACAATTATCGCGTTCATGGTTTTTCAGTTCGTTTCAATGCCTTTCAGTCCCGGAAGCCTCATACCCCGGGGCATGGTTATAGCCACCTCGCAACCCTCTACACTGCCGTCGGCAGCGCGCAAGTTCCTTATTCCAAGGCTCATCTTGTTCTTATTATATCTGTTTATCAAGCCGATTGTGCTGCGGATTACCTTCAGTCCCGTGCCCGTAGACGACGGGTCGCCGCGCCGTATGTCAAATCCCGTGCCGTTGTCGGTCACCGTTATGCGGCCTCTTCCACGGCCACTGCCACACACAGCCGCTTGCGTCCCTCGCGGCGTTTCAGACCGTGCTTTATGGCGTTTTCAACAAGGATTTGTATGAACATTGACGGCACCATAACCTGTTCAAGCACGCCGTCTGCCGGCGCGCTTACGCTGAAGTCAAGCCCTCCGTCGACGCAGTTGCCCTCAACGCTGGCATAATACTTCACGAAGTCAAGCTCCTCTTTCAGCGAAACATAGTACCGTCCCGACATGTTCAGGTTGGCGCGGATAAGCCTTACGAGGCCCATCAGCTCGTCGGCGTCGCCCTTCCGCGCATTGGATATGCGGTTGTTGAGAACGTTGAAGATGAAGTGGGGCGATATTCTGGAGCGCACGTTGACAAGCCTCAGCTGCATAAGCTGCATGTGCATGGCAAGCCTCCGCTTCCTTGTGTAGGTAAATCCGTAAAGAAGCAGCAGGGCGAGGGCCGCCGCAGTGAGCACGCCTATGTACAAGCCGAGGCGCGCCTCGTGGATGTCGGCATCCTTGGCTTGCAGCTCAATCTGGTGACTCAGCTGAAGAGTGTCCTGCGCATAGCGCATCATTATTTCCGAGGCGCGCATGTTCGCTATGTTGTGTTTCAGCGAGTCGTTGCGCCGTATGTCGGCCTCGAGGTTGAGGTATGCGGCCTTGTAGTCGCCCTTCCGCATGTAGTATTCGCGCAGGTAGCGGCTGCGTATGTTCACCATGTTGTAGTCTATCGTGGCCGTAGTGTCCTCGCTGTCGAGCAGGCGGCGCACGGCTGACGTGTCGCCGGCCTTCAGGGCGATACCCATCTGTATCGTGTGGCAGTAGTATATGGCCGTTGCGTCGCCCAACTTAGCGAAATATGCGTACGCCTCGTCAACCAGCCGCCGCGCCTCGGCTGTCTGCCCAAGGTTCAGCTTCACGTCAGCCATGTTCACCTTGCACAGGTACATCTCGTAGCTTGACAGCATGCCGTTGCGCTCAAGCAGGCGGCGCATGCGTGTGAAGACGGCTTCCGCGCCGCGGTAGTCGCCCTTGTAATAGTAATAATTGCCGTAATTGTTGAGGAAGTAAAGCTGCATGTTCAGGGGCAGCAGATCTATCTTTTCGTCTGCCGTGCGGTAACACGAGCCGGCAAGGTCGAAGTCTCCGAGGTTCAAATATATTCTGCCGAGGCCCATGTAGAGGCTGGCGTAGTCTTTTTCAGGCAGCTTGAGCGAGTCGGCAAGGAACAGTGCGCGGCGGTACCACCATGCGGCGTGGGGCATGTCGTTGGCCGCCACATAGGCGTCGCCCAAGTTGGCGCACACGTCAGGCAGGCGGTATTCGGCGTCGCTGCCGAAGAGCAGCGAGTAAGCCCTTGAGTATGCGGCCACCGCCTTGTCGGGTCTGAAGTGCAGCTTGTGGTAGTAACTGCCCTTGGCATTCAGCAGGAAGGCCTCCATGCCCTTTATCCTCGGCGTGCGCCCACGGGCTGCAAGGAAGCTGCCTGTCTGCCGCCAGCGCAGCTCCACGGTGTCAGGAACGCCGCGCTGCACGCTGTACCGCATCAGGCGCAGATACCAGTCATAATAGTCAAGGCTGTCTTTCGCCCCGGCCATGCCGTCAAGTATGATGGAAAGCGAGTGTGGAGAATTGACCGCTACAGAATCGTCTACGGCGGCAAGCATGGCCGTAAGGCTGTCGGAACGCGCGTCGGCGTGTGTCTGCCTGCTGCCGCACGACATGGCTGCGGCACATGCCGCAGCGATAAACACGGACAAAACCAAACGCGAGAATGCCGTCATCGCAAAATCACCCTCCTCGAATTAATATTCATTTTCCATGCAATAGATATGGCGCAAGCGTACACAAAACATCATGAACCTCACCCGTCACGGCATGGCTTGCACCGTGCAAAGATATGAAAAAATACTTAAAACGCGGCATTTGGCAGTAACCAAATCGGCCTTTCATCATAAAAATGAAACAAAACTGCAAACGAATGCAAAACAAACGGCACGAAGGCGCAATGTTTGGAATTAAGAATTAAGAGTTAAGAATTAAGAAAATATGCCTTTTCAAGTAGTTGATAAATATCCAACAAATCATATTTTCTTAATTCTTAACTCTTAATTCTTAATTCAAAAACTCTTAATTCTTAATTCAAAACACGGCAAATTGCCTTCCAAAAGGCCACCTTTTACACGACAAAAGGCCGCCTTTTAGAAGCTAAAAGACGGCCTTTTGGAAACCCGTTGACAGTCAACGGGTTACAAATGGGTTTTATTTCACGTTGCCGACCTTGACAAGATACTCGGCTATCTGCACCGCGTTGAGCGCCGCGCCCTTGCGTATCTGGTCGCCGCTGAGCCAGAAGGTAAGTCCGTTCTCGTCGGCCAGGTCCTTGCGTATGCGGCCTACGAAGATGTCGTCCTTGCCCGCCGTATCCAACGGCATAGGATAAACGAGGTTCGAGGGGTCGTCCTCAAGCGTCACGCCGGGCGCAGCCGCCAGGGCCTCGCGCGCCTCCTCCACACTTATCGGACGCTCGGTCTCAATCCAAACCGACTCGGAATGAGCCCTGAGCGACGACACGCGGACGCACATTGCCGAGCATTTCACGTCGCTGTGCATTATTTTCCGCGTCTCGTTAAACATCTTCATCTCCTCCTTGGTATAGCCGTTGGGCTGGAAAACGTCGATTTGCGGAATGACGTTGTATGCCAGCTGGTGGGGGAACTTGCTGACCGTCACAGGCTCGCCGTTGACAAGCTGGCGGTACTGTTCCTGCAATTCGGCCATCGCCGCGGCTCCCGCGCCGCTCGCACTCTGGTAGCTTGCTATGTGTATGCGGCGTATGTGGCTGAGCCGTTCGAGCGGTTGCAGCACCACAACCATCATTATTGTGGTGCAGTTAGGATTGGCGATGATGCCGCGCGGACGGTTGAGGGCGTCCTCGGCGTTGCACTCGGGCACTACCAATGGCACGTCGTCATCCATGCGGAACGCGCTCGAATTGTCAATCATAACGGCCCCGTACTTCGTAATGTCAGCCGCATACTCCTTCGACGTGCCTGCCCCGGCAGAGGCGAAGGCGATGTCAATGTCCTTGAAATCGTCGTTGTGCTGGAGCAGCTTCACTTCATACTCCTTGCCCTTGAAGGTGTACTTGGTGCCGGCCGACCTCTGCGAACCGAACAGAACAAGGTTGTCAATGGGGAAATCTCTCTCGGCGAGCACTCTAAGGAACTCCTGCCCTACAGCTCCGCTCGCACCTACAATTGCTACGTTCATATTATTCTTTCTCCTTTTTTTATATTCGGAAGTTAAAGAAGTTAATGGAGTTAAAGAAGTTAAAGACAAATGCCTCGCCTGCAAACAGACGCTTATTGTCGTCTGACATAACACGTATGCTTATATCAACAATGGTGAGACATTTGTCTTTAACTTCTTTAACTCCATTAACTCCTTTAACTTCCTGTGGTTCTTTTTCGTCTGCAAAAGTACAACTTTTAAGCCGAACGTTATAAAATGATGATTTTTTTTTGCAATTTTGCACGTAAAAACGCTGTTTACTATACACTTCATGCCGGATTTCTCACAATATTTCCCCATAACGTCGCCCACGATGATATTCTTCATCGTGCTGTGCATCATACTCTTCGCGCCCATCATCATGGGCAAACTGCGCATTCCGCACATCGTCGGAATGGTGCTGGCTGGAGTGGCAATAGGCCCCCACGGGCTGAACATACTGGCCAAAGACAGCTCGTTCGAGCTTTTCGGGCACGTCGGCCTTTACTACATCATGTTCCTGGCCGGCCTGGAAATGAACATGAGCAACTTCCGCAAGAACCGCGTGCGCACGTTCACCCACGGCATAATGGCCTTCGTCATACCTATGGCCATGGGCTTCGTGATAAACCGCTCGATACTGGAATACAGCGTGATGACGTCAATCCTCCTGGCCAGCATGTACGCCTCGCACACCATCATCACCTACCCCATCGTCATGCGCTACGGCCTTACGCGCCAACGCAGCGTCACCGTAGCCGTCGGCGCGACCGCCATCACGGACACGCTGACCCTGCTCGTGCTCGCCATAGTCGGCGGAATGTTCAAAGGCGAGATAACAGGCGGCTTCTGGCTCATGCTGTTCCTGAAGTTCGCCGTTGTGTTCCTCGTCATAATGTACGTATTCCCACGCATCGCAAAGCACTTCTTCCACAGGCATGAGGACAACGTGGTGCAGTTCATCTTCGTGCTCGCCATGACATTCCTCGGCGCATGCATGATGGAGCTTATCGGCATGGAAGGATTGCTCGGAGCGTTCCTCACCGGACTGGTGCTCAACCGATACGTGCCGAACGTGTCGCCGCTGATGACCAATCTCGAGTTCGTAGGCAACGCCATCTTCATACCTTACTTCCTCATAGGCGTGGGAATGCTCGTCAACGTCAAGCTGCTCTTCGGCGGAATGGCTACAATCCAGGTGGCCGGAGTGATGATATTCGTCGCCCTTACGAGCAAATGGCTCGCATCGCTGTTCACCCAAAAGCTATTCGGCATGCGCGGAGTGGAGCGCGAACTGGTGTTCGGTTTGAGCAACGCGCAGGCCGGAGCGACGCTGGCCGCAGTCATGGTGGGCTACAACCTCATAATGCCCGACGGACAAAGGTTGCTCAACGACGACGTACTTAACGGCACGGTGATACTCATCCTGGTGACTTGCGTCTTCAGTTCGTTCATGACCGAGCGCGCGTCGAAGCGCATAGCACTCGAGTCGCAGACCGCCGTTCCCGAGGACGACAAGGGCGACGACGAGAAAATAATGGTGCCGATGAAGCACATGGAGACGGCCGACACGCTCATAAGCCTTGCCACGATGATGCGCAACAGGGTGCTCAACCGCGGCATAGTGGCGCTCAACGTCGTCTACGACGACACCAACCGGCTGAAATACCAGGAACAAGGGCGCAGCCTGCTGGAGCACGTGGTGAAGACAGCCAACAGCACCGGGGTGATGGTACAGACTCAGGTGCGCATTGCCACAAACATCATCAATGGAATAAAACACGCCTTCAAGGAGTTCAACGCGTCTGAAATCATCATGGGAATGCACAGCGATGACGAGGCGGCAAGCAAGTTCTGGGGCGAGTTCATACCCGGACTTTTCTCGGGACTGAACCGCCAAATATCCCTTGTCCGCTGCCTGCGGCCGCTCAACACCATACGCCGCATACAGGTGGCAGTGCCTTCCCGGGCCGAGTTCGAGCCGGGTTTTTACCGCTGGCTGGAGCGTCTTGCACGCGTTGCGGAGAACCTTGAATGCCGCATACAGTTCCATGCAAAGCACGAAACACTGGCACTTATCAGCCAGTACGTGCAGAACCGTCACCCGGAAGTGCGTGCGGAATACACATACATGGCGCATTGGATAGACATGCCAAAGCTCGCTGACGGCGTTGCCGATGACCATCTGTTCGTTGTAATCACAGCGCGCAAGGGCACAATATCATACAAATCGGCGCTCGAACGCCTGCCGGAAGAACTTACACGGTACTTTTCGGGAAAGAGCCTCATGATCATCTTCCCCGACCAATACGGCGAACCGGTGGGTGCGATGACGTTCGCCGAGCCTCAACACCACGAACAGCGCAGCGCATACGAAGTGCTGATAACATGGTTCAGGAAACGTTTTTCTTAGCAAACAAGAGACAAGTGACAAGCAGACGAGGAACAAGGGACGAGTAAACAACAAGCAAGGGTAATGCCCTTGCCTACTTGTCAACTCGTAACTTGTCAACTAAAATAAAAAAGAATGATTGACATCAAAGGCATAACAAAGAGTTTCGGCTCACTGCAAGTGCTCAAAGGAATCGACCTGCACATAGACAAAGGCGAGGTGGTGAGCATCGTAGGCCCGAGCGGAGCAGGCAAAACGACGCTGCTCCAGATAATAGGCACACTGGACAAGCCCGACAGCGGCAGGATAATAATAGACGGTACAGACGTCAGGGAACTTAATTCAAGAAAGCTGTCGGAGTTCCGCAACAGGCGCATAGGCTTCGTATTCCAGTTCCATCAGCTGCTGCCGGAGTTCACGGCGGTGGAGAACGTGATGATACCGGCACTTATTTCAGGAGCGTCGAAGGGCGAGGCGAAGAAGCGTGCGATGGAGCTTTTGGACTTCATGGGGCTTTCCGAACGCGCCGGCCACAAACCTTCAGAACTGTCAGGAGGCGAAAACCAGCGTGTGGCAGTTGCCCGGGCACTGGTCAACAGACCTGCGGTAATCCTGGCCGACGAGCCGTCTGGCAGCCTTGACTCTAAGAACAAGGCGGAGCTTCACCAGCTTTTCTTCGACTTGAGGGACAAAACCGGGCAGACATTCGTCATCGTAACGCACGACGAGAACCTTGCAAACATAACCGACCGTACTATCAAGATGAAGGACGGTATGTTGGAAACGGAAAACATTTTATAGTAGTTAAAGTAGTTATACGTAGTTAGAGTAGTTAAAGTCAAATGCTTTATTACAAGACATTAATCGGCCGTCAAACGGCAGAAGGTAATGACTTTAACTACTCTAACTACGTATAACTACTTTAACTGCCAAACTCTAAAACTTTTAATTATGGACTTTATAAGATTAGGTGACTACAACCGCATGACCGTTGTGAAGTCTGTCGACTTCGGGCTTTACCTTGACGGCGGCGACGAGGGCGAAGTGCTGCTGCCTGCCAGATACGTGCCCGACGGCTGCAAGGAGGGCGACGAGATAGAAGTTTTTGTCTATCTTGACAACGAAGAACGGCTTGTGGCTACTACACAGACGCCGCTCGCCAAGGTTGGAGACTTCGCTTACCTTGAAACCGCGTGGGTTAACGAGTACGGAGCGTTCCTGAACTGGGGACTGATGAAAGACCTTTTCTGCCCCTTCCGCGAACAGAAGATGAAGATGGAAAAGGGCAAAAGCTACATCGTTTACGTACACATAGACGACGAGAGCCACCGCATCGTGGCCTCGGCAAAGGTAGAGCACTTCTTCGACCCGTCGTTTCCGCCATACCGGTACGGCGACGAAGTAGACCTGCTTGTATGGCAGAAAACCGACCTCGGCTTCAAAGTCATAGTTGACAACCGCTACCCCGGGCTTGTGTACAAGAACCAGATATTCAAGGACATACATACAGGCGACCGCATGAAGGGCTACATCGACGTAGTGCGTGAGGACGGAAAGATTGACGTAAAGCTGCAACCTACGGGATGGAAGATGACGAAGGAGACGGCCGACGTGCTGCTCGAATACCTTGAAACGCACGGAGGCGTGTGCCGGCTTACCGACAAAAGCCCTGCGGAAGACATCTACCGGGAGTTCCAGGTGAGCAAGAAAAGCTACAAAAAGGCCGTCGGCGACTTGTACAAACGGCGGCTCATAATCATTGAAGAGGACTGTATCAGGCTGAACAACAACAGAAAACGACATTGACATGGACAAATTCAGAAAGCTCGTAGCCATCGAACCGGTAAGCATGACGGCCGAAGCGCAGGCACGACTGAAGGCTTACGCCGACGAGATAGAGATGTACCCGGACGTTCCGCAGGGACAAGACGAGATTGCAAGGCGCATAGGCGACGCCGACGCGGTGCTGATAAGCACCACCTCAAGGCTGCCGGCGGAAACGCTGGCACGGTGTAAAAGCCTGCGGTACGTAGGCATGTGCTGCTCGCTCTACTCTCCTGAAAGCGCCAACGTTGACATCCGCTACGCCGAGGCTCACGGCATCTGCGTGAAAGGAATACGCGATTACGGCGACGAGGGCGTGGTGGAATATGTCATAAGCGAGCTTGTACGCTGCCTCCACGGGTACGGCATGGAGCCGTGGTTCGGCAGGCCGAGCGAGATAACCGGACTAAAAGCGGGCATCGTCGGCTTGGGAAAATCGGGCGGAATGATTGCCGACGCACTGAGCCGTTTCGGCGCGGAAATAGAGTATTTCGCACGCGGCGAAAAGGCGTGGGCCGAGGAAAAGGGCTACCGCTTCACACCGCTCGGCGACCTGCTGGAGCGCAGCGATGCCGTGTTCTGCTGCCTCAACCGTAACACCGTGCTGCTGCATGACGCCGAGTTTGCACGCCTCGGCAGCCACAAGCTGCTTTTCAATACGGGGCTTTCGCCTGCATGGGACGAAGAACCTTTCGCCCGTTGGCTCGACGGCGACAACCTCTGCCTGTGCGACACCGCAGCAGCGGCAGGCGGCGACCGCTTTACCGGGCATCCGCACATGCGCTGCATGAACGCGTCTTCAGGCATGACGCGACAGGCATACCGCCGACTTGGCAACAAGGTGATTGCAAATATCGAGGAGTTTTTGCAGGGGTGAGAAGACAAATAGCCACTACCAAATACCCTACGACCCACCCCAAGCATAAGGACTATCCACCCCAGCCCTCCCGGAGGGATGGAGCTTGATTACCTGAAGTTTATTTGTTGGAAAATGAAAGGCCATCAATTGCAATGCAAAAGGCCGTGTTTTACAAGCTAAAAGGCCATCAATTGCAACGTAAAAGGCCGTCTTTCGCAATGCGAAAGACGGCCTTTTATTATATCACTGATTATCAGACAGTTAGCAACAGACAAGCAACCATGCGCCATTTACCCTTTTATGCCCCATCATGTTACCTGCCTTATAAGACTGATAGGACAAATAAGACTGATACGCTGATTAGCAAAAGCATATCAAGCTCCCTACCTTCGGGAGGGCTGGGGTGGGTCGTTAATACTCCGTCTTGTCCTCCTTGCTTATCCACTCCTCAAAAGCCTTTATGGCTTCGTCCCTCATCATGGGCACGGAGGGCAGCTTGCGGCTATCGCGCGGAAGGGCAAGCTCCTCGTAAATAAACGAGTCGTCGAAGCCTGCGGCCTTCGCGTCGGCCTTCGTGTTGGCGTAATACACCTTGTCGAGCCTTGCCCAGTAAATCGCGCCGAGGCACATGGGGCACGGCTCGCACGACGTATATATCTCGCAGCCGGAAAGGTTGAACGTGCCAAGAGCTTCGGCCGCACGGCGTATCGCGCTCACTTCGGCGTGGGCCGTAGGGTCGTTTGAGGCCGTGACGCGGTTCACTCCCGGTGGCTATTATCTCGCCGCCGCGCGCAATGACTGCGCCAAACGGGCCTCCGCCGTTGGCAACGTTCTCAATCGAAAGCCTGATGGCTTCGCGCATAAGCTGGTCGTGAGTCATGTTTTTTATTTTAAAAAGCAGACAAGTGGACAAGTGACGAGCAGACAAGGAGATTTGACTTGTAGGCAACTGTCCGTTTATATGCCAAGGACTAAATCAAATATCCTTGTCTGCTCGTCACTTGTCCACTTGTCTGCTTTGATTAAAAAATCAGAATTCCGCGTTCTTCGGCGTGCGTGGGAACGGGATCACGTCGCGTATGTTCTGCATTCCCGTCACGAAAAGGATGAGCCGCTCGAAGCCCAGTCCGAAGCCTCCGTGTGGGCATGTGCCGTACTTGCGCGTGTCGAGATACCACCACATGTCCTTCATAGGGATGTTGCGCTCCTCGATTTCGCCCATCAGCTTGTCGTAGTTCTCCTCGCGCACGCTGCCACCTATAATCTCGCCTATCTGCGGGAACAGCACGTCCGTGCCCTGCACAGTCTTGCCGTCGTCGTTTATCTTCATGTAGAACGCCTTGATGGCCTTCGGGTAGCCCGTCATGATTACGGGCTTCTTGAAGTGGTGCTCCAACCAAGTAGCGCTCGTGCTCGCTGGCCAAGTCCATGCCCCACGATACCGGGAACTCGAACTTATGGCCCTGCTTCACGGCCTCTTCGAGAATGCGTATGCCCTCGGTATACTCCAGACGGACGAACTCTTCGCCGACAACCGAGTTCAAACGCTCAAGCAGCGACTTGTCAATCATCTTGTTGAGGAACTCCAAGTCGTCCTTGCAGTTGTCCAAAGCCCACCGCACGCAGTATTTGATGAAGTCCTCCTCGAGGTCCATCAGGTCGTCGAGGTCGATGAAAGCTACCTCCGGCTCAATCATCCAGAACTCCGCAAGGTGGCGCGGAGTGTTTGAGTTCTCTGCACGGAACGTCGGGCCGAACGTGTAGATTGCGCCCAAGGCCGTAGCTCCGAGCTCGCCCTCAAGCTGTCCGCTGACGGTCAGCGAGGTCTGCTTTCCGAAGAAATCGTCGTCATAAACAATTTCCGTCCTCGCCTTTCTTAAGGTCATAGAGGTTCTTCGTCGTAACCTGGAACATCTGTCCGGCACCCTCGCAGTCGCTCGCGGTGATGAGCGGAGTGTGGAAATAGAAGAAACCATGGTCGTGGAAATACTTGTGTATGGCGATAGCCATGTTATGGCGTATGCGCATCACAGCCCCGAAGGTGTTGGTCCTGAGGCGCATGTGGGCATACTGGCGCATGTACTCGAAGCTCTGCCCCTTCTTCTGCATCGGGTAGTCGCCGCCGCAGAGGCCGTAAATCTCCAGCTCGCGGCACTGCAACTCAACGCTCTGGCCGGCTCCCTGGCTCTCAACCAGCTCGCCGTTCACGCTGATGCACGCACCTGTTGTTACCTGCTTGAGCGTCTCCGCGTCAAACTTCGACGGGTCGACAACCACCTGCACGTTCTTTATCGTTGACCCGTCGTTCAAGGCAATGAAGTCAACCGACTTGCTGCTGCGGTGGGTGCGCACCCATCCGCGCACGTTGACGATGGCTCCGAAGTCGTTACGCTGAAGAGCACATCGACAACTTTTGTCCTCTTTATTTTTTCCATAATTATTTAAGTTCAGGAGTTAAAGGAGTTATAGGAATTATCGCTCACTACGTTCGCTAAGAAGTTAAAGCCAAATGCTTTGCCGCTTTACGCAGCCGCCTTCATCCCCACTTGCTTCCCCTTTAACTTTTAACCTTTTTACTTTTTTACCTTTTCACTTTTACTCAAACGCGCCCATGCGCAGCATGTCGACTTCCTTCTCCGTAAGGAAACGCCAGTCGCCGCGGCGCAGGTTCTTCTTGGTCAGCCCGGCGAACTGTACGCGGTCGAGCTTGACAACGCGGTAACCGAGGCTCTCGAAGATACGGCGCACAATGCGGTTCTTGCCGCTGTGTATCTCGATTCCCACCTGACTCTTGTCCGTCGGGCTGGCATACTCGATGGCGTCGGCGTGCACTTCGCCGTCGTCAAGCGTTATGCCGGTGGCTATCTGCTGCATGTCGTGTGCGGTGACGTTCTTGTCCAGGAAGACATGATATATCTTCTTCTTCAGGAATTTCGGGTGAGTCAGCTTGCTGGCAAGGTCGCCGTCGTTGGTAAGAAGCAGCACTCCGGTGGTGTTTCGGTCAAGACGGCCAACGGGATAGATGCGCTCCAGGGCATGCACCTTTTACCAAGTCCATCACCGTCTTGCGCTGTTGCGGGTCGTCGCTGGTGGTCACCGTGTCCTTTGGTTTGTTCAGAAGGACGTACACTTTCTTCTCCATCTTGACTGTCTGGTCGTGGAACTTCACGTCGTCGGTGCGCAAAACCTTGGTTCCGAGTTCGGTAACAACCTGGCCGTTCACCGTAACTACGCCTGCCTGGATGAACTCGTCAGCCTCGCGGCGGCTGCAAACACCGGCGTTGGCGAGGAACTTATTGAGGCGTACCGGCTGTGTCGGGTCTACGTTCTGTTCCTTATATTCAATGCGTTTCTTCAAGCTGTACTTTGCGTTCGGGTCGTAGTCGGCCGTGCGTTGACGGTAACCGCCCTGACGGTTGTAGCCGCCCTGGCGCTGCTGCCCGTAAGAGTTGCGCTGGTAGCCGCCACGGTTGTAGCCGCCCTGACGCTGCTGATAGCCGCCTTCTCCTTGGTTGGCGTTGTAGCGTGGACGATAACCACCCTGCTGGTGCTGGCCGTACTGGCCCTGACGGGGCTGGAAGCCGCCTTCCGAGTCGGCATTGTAACGCGGACGATAACCGCCCTGCTGGTGCTGGCCGTACTGGCCCTGACGGGGCTGGTAGCCACCTTCCTGGTCGGCGTTGTAACGCGGACGGTAGCCCTGCGGACGCTGTCCGTACTGTGACTGGCGAGGCTGGTAGCCACCTTGGCGCTGCTGATAACCCTCCTGTTGCCCTGCGTTGTAGCGCGGACGGTAAGGACGCTGCGCGGCGTTGCCCTGCTGCAGTCCGGTGCCGAAACCTTCGGGACGGAAGCCGCCTTCGTCTTTGTTGTAAGTCCTGTTGGGCGTGTAGGCGCGCTGCAACCCTTATACGCGGGCGCATGGGCCTGTTTCCACTCTGATTGTTAAAGCCTTCTGTCTGCTTGTAGCCGTCACGGCCACCTTCGGTTTGACCGGCAGACAAACTCTCGTTTTTGTTTTCCAGTTCTTCTGACATAATTGTTATTGTTGATGCCTCACGGCGGTTAAATTTAGGTTATAGGGTTTTGAGGTTATGGGGTTTTACGGTTGATACGGCGTATATGGCTGACTATGCCCTGTTTCCCGTCCAAAACCTTAAAACCGTATGACCGCATAACCTCAAAACCGCATATCACATTCCAGTATAATTGTGCGGAGTGACAGCCATCAGTTCGGCCTTCACGCTGTCGCTCACATTCAGTCCGTTGATAAATTCGTGTATTGTCTCTTCCGTCATCTTTGTGTTCGTGCGCGTAAGCGCCTTCAGCGCCTCGTAGGGATGCGGATAGGCTTCACGGCGCAGGATTGTCTGTATGGCCTCGGCCACCACCGCCCACATGTCGTCGAGGTCGGCGTTGAGCTTCTCCTCGTTCAGAATGAGCTTGCGGAGGCCCTTCAGCGTGCTTTGCATGGCTATCATGCCGTGGCCCAAGGGCACGCCAACGTTGCGCAGGACGGTCGAGTCGGTAAGGTCTCGTTGCAGGCGGCTGACGGGCAGTTTTGCCGCCAGGAATTGCAGTATTGCGTTGGCGATGCCGAGGTTGCCCTCGCTGTTCTCGAAGTCGATGGGGTTCACCTTGTGGGGCATTGCGCTCGAACCTACCTCGCCGGCCTTGATTTTCTGCTTGAAGTATTCCATGGAGATGTACATCCAGAAGTCGCGGTCGAGGTCGATGATTACCGTGTTTATGCGGCGCAGGGCGTCGAAGATGGCGCCGAGGTTGTCGTAGTTGCTTATCTGCGTGGTCCACTGTTCGCGCTCAAGGCCGAGCTTCTCGCTCACGAACTTGTTGCCGAACGCGCGCCAGTCGTAGCCGGGATAAGCCACGTGGTGTGCGTTGTAGTTGCCCGTTGCGCCGCCGAACTTGGCCGTCACGGGGCAGGCTTCAAGCTGGCGCAGCTGCTCTTCAAGACGGTAGACGAACACCATCACCTCCTTGCCCAAGCGTGTAGGCGATGCCGGCTGGCCGTGGGTCTTGGCCAGCATGGGCACGTCTTTCCACTCTTCGGCATACTCGCGGAGCTGCTGTATAAGCTCTTTGAGCAGGGGGATGTACACCTCGTTGAGAGCCTCTTTAAGCGAAAGCGGCACCGAAGTGTTGTTGATGTCCTGCGAGGTGAGGCCGAAGTGGATGAACTCCTTGTACTTGTCCAGCCCGCCGATGGCGTCAAACTGTTCCTTTATGTAATACTCCACGGCTTTCACGTCGTGGTTTGTCACGCCCTCGATTTCCTTCACGCGGGCCGCTCCCTGCTCGTCGAACTTCAGATATATGTCGCGCAGGCGCGGAGCCAGCGACAGGTCAAAGCCCTTCAACTGCGGCAAAGGCAGCTCGCACAAGGCGATAAAATATTCTATTTCCACACGTATGCGGTAACGTATGAGCGCATATTCCGAAAAATAAGCCGCAAGCGGCGCAGTCTTAGCCCTATACCGCCCATCGACAGGCGATATGGCCGTAAGCAAATCCAAATCCATAAACTTAATACGTATTGACGGCTGCAAAATTAATAATTAAAATTGATTTGGGCGCACGCAGGCGCGATAAATATTCTCCGCTTAAGGCTTTTTAAGCCCCGGCACGGCCTTCACGGCGGCATCAGACGAGGCTGACTGCTGACCGGGATGTAATCCTTTGGCTTTCAACACGTTACGTCAGGCGTTGCAAAAGGCCGCCTTTCAGCGTGTAAAAGGTGGCCTTTTGGAAGGTAAAACATGGCCTTTTACAATGCGAAAGGCTGACTTTTGTGAAAGAGCCTAATTTCACTGCCACAACGTCCGGCGTTTTACCTATATAAAACATGGCAAAACTTATTTTGCCGACTTGCGCCTGTTGCACTCCCGGCAAAGCATCTGGCAGTTCTCCTTTACCGTGCGTCCGCCGTCACACCACGGCGTAATGTGGTCGCCCTCCATGAATTCATAGTCCATTTCCTTGCCGCACAGCGCACACTTGTGTCCCTGCGTCTCCCACGCAGCCAGCTTGATGTCGTCGGGAAAGGCGCGAAGGTCAAGCTCGCGCTCGTCGCCTGTCAGCACGTATGGTATTATTCCCTGCTGCCGTTGTATCTCGCTGTCGCGCATAAGCGTGGAAATCTGCCGGGCAAGGGCTGCGGTGTCAAGTGTCTTGTCGTGGAACTTGTCGTAATACAAAGCCCAGTCAAGTCCCTTCATTATCTTCTTAAAGTGTTTCGGGTCGAAATTTGTTATCGCCCAGTTGATGACGTTCTGGAAGTAAGTCCACAGGTTGTTGGCGTTCGGGTCGTGCTGATGCTCGGCCATGTAGCCTACGATTGTCTGCCGTTTGCCCTCCCTCGTCTCGTGACCGGCCATCCATTCAAGGGCTTTCTTGAGAAAATCCTGCCTGATGGGAGTACCCGTTACAAGGTCTTTTGCCAAGCGGTAAGCACCGCAATTAGACTTTGAGAAATGGCGTTTTGCGTCCGACACGAACGGCCCGGCATACACGGCGTTGTTGATTTCCTGCTCGTTCAGCGGCTTGCCGGCTATGTTTATAGTCCTGAACCACTCCAACTTTTCCGACGGCTCGCCCTCGCAGACGTAGACAGTCAGCCGGTAGTCAAGGATTTTCCGCTGAATGTCCTTGGGCTGGTTGAAGAAATTTTTGAACTCATATGAGAACTTTCCGGCAACATATTCGCACAAAGAGAGCGTCCGCTGCTGGCCGTCCATCACCTCATATGGACATTCGGCATCGTTGCCACGCTTTACCCAGTACATCACGTTCAGCGGATAACCGTTCAATACGGTGGTAATCACGGCCTGTTGTTCCTTCTCGTTATAGATAAACTCACGCTGGTAAGGCGGCCTTATGTCAAGCCTGCCGCCGTAACCGCGCACTCCCTGTTCTTCATTGTTCACGTAACCGTCGGTTATATCGCCAACCGTCACCTCTATTTGCTTGATTGTCATCATGGCATTATATAGTTTTTGGATGTTTGTTTCGGATTAAAATTCTAAAATAAGGACACTTGCCCTTAATACAAAGGTCTTTATCATCATCGCCTTTTCTAAACTTAACAATCTCAAATTGTTCAGGATTATATTTGTCAAGAAAGGATATAGGAACACCCATTACACCGTTATAATCATACGGTATGTTTGCGGTTTTACTGACTTCTATTCCATTATAGTTATCATACTTTGGATATTCTTCCGAGGTGTAACGACATACCAAGTCCAAGATTTCGTTTCGTTTAGGAATTTCAAGGTTCGTAAACCAATGGCAATTACGAAATTTCACCAAATGTTTTTCTTCATCATAAACACCAGCAGCATACATCTTATCAGCATTTGGCACTTGAAAATAAGCGTTACCAGCATGAAATCCATAACCAAGCCATAATTTATTTTCTTTGATTAAAGGAAATATCTCCTTATAAGTTATGGCATTTTGCGGCCCCACTATCAAGAACTTCTTGCCATATTTCATAAGTTGTCCGATGTATTCACGGAACAAAGAGAAAGGCGGATTGGTTACAACAATGTCCGCTTCTTTCAATAGTTCGATGCACTCGCGCGAGCGGAAGTCGCCAGTTTCGAGTAGGGAGAGAACGTTTTTGTCGTTCTGTAACAGGTAGCAGACATCCGAAAGGTCTACCGCCCCGTCGCCGTTCAAGTCCTTAACCTCGGTTATCTCAACTTTGTAAGCCAACTTCTTAGGATCTTCGTCAAAGCCTTCAAAGTGGAGAAGCAGCTCGTTTCCTTGCACGGGCGAGCCGTTATAGCAGGTGCAGATGAGCTTTCTCAAACCTAATTGGTTGAAGCGTAAAGCAAAGTATTTGAAGAAATTACTCTCGTAAGGGTCGTCGCAGTTGCAAAGAACGGTCTTCCCTTTGAAATGGGATTGATAGTGTTGCAGTTCACGCTCGATGTCGCCGAGCTGCGTGTAAAACTCGTCCTTCTTGGCGAGCTTCGCCGCATTAAGGTTTTTGTTTGCCATGGTGATTGATAGTTTCGTAAAGCATAAACTATCAATCACACACGGATAAAAGAAGCGTGGGCTTCCTATCCGTTCAACGGGTGTCGACCAAAACCCCCACAAGCACGATAGGTTGCCCACGCTATTGACGTGAGCATTAACCATATCGGTGCTTGTGAGGATTGGATACACCAATCCTTATTAGTATTATTTCTTGTGGTTCTTTTTAGTTTGGTCGACTTTGTTGAACGCGAAATAATAGCTAATGCTTCTTGTTATCTAATATGTCGTATTAAAACTCTTTCTGTTTCTTGTTTTCGTTTTTTACGTATTACTTAATATTTTACGGTGAAACACCGACAAAGATGCGGCTTAGCGCATTGTCAATTACCGTTTTGCAAAGATACAAAAAGTTTTCCTGACAAGAAAGATTTTCCCTGAATTAAGCTCATTTGACTGTACGCCGTTACCTAATCCGACGGTGTTTTTACGCCGGCCGGGCATGGATATTCAGCCTTTTCACCCGCATCCATGCCAGTTTTTCCTGAAAACCGGCAGATAAAACAGAAAATTAATGTAAGTTTGCAAACGAAGGCAAGCCGGGCCTTACAACGTCACACAAACATAAAACTACTTCAATATGTTAGCAAAACAGTTATCAGTGTTCCTCGAAAACAAGTCAGGCCAGCTCACAGAAGTGGCCGAAGTGCTTGGCAAGGCAGGCATAAACCTGTCGGCCATGAGCATAGCCGACAATTCAGACTTCGGCATACTGCGCTGCATCGTGTCCGATCCAGAGGCGGCCAAACGCGCTCTTGAAGAGGCCGATTTCACCGTGCGCATCAGCGATGTCATAGGGTTCACATGCCCGAACACCAGCGGCTCGCTGGCAAAAGTGCTCAAATACCTGTCTGACAAGGGTGTGTTCATCGAATACATGTACTCGTTCGCATGCGGCGACGTGGCCCACATAGTAATCAGGCCGACCGACCTTGACAGCTGCGAAAGCATCCTTGCCGAAGAAAGTTGACCTCATGGCCGCCAACGAGCTGTACAAGCTATGACGGCCGGCGGCTAACGGTTTTACAAAAGACGGCCTTTTGGAATGCAAAAGGCCGTCTTTTACCGTCTAAAAGGCCATCAATTGCAACGTAAAAGAAGGCCTTTTACAATGCACTGAACTACAGCGTGTTACACAAGCCATGGTTTTACGGCATCCGGCCAAACACAAAACACGCTTTTCCACATGGCCGAACATGGTTCCACATCAGGCAAAAACAGGGTTTCCGGCCATGAAAAACCGTTGCAACCACCACAAAACGGACAAAATCAAGCTAAAAAGCAAAAAAACATTGATAAAATTTTGCAGGAAAGAAAAATTGCCGTATCTTTGCACTCGCTTAAGACAACGAAGGGCGCTTAGCTCAGCTGGTTTAGAGCATCTGCCTTACAAGCAGAGGGTCGGGGGTTCGAATCCCTCTACGCCCACTAAAAGAAGCCATTGCACATTGTGTAATGGCTTTTTTGTTTGCAAACAATGGACAAGCTGACAGGCAGGTCTGTGAATATCGCCTGGTGATGGTAATGATACCGGTTACCGCCAACAACTCATGTGCACTTCCCCGTCAGTCCTTCGCCGGTTTGTCTACAAATGAAAAGTCCCACAACATTCAATGTTGTGGGACTTTCTGTTCGTGGGCGCTGAGGGATTCGAACCCCCGACCCTCTGCTTGTAAGGCAGATGCTCTAAACCAGCTGAGCTATGCGCCCTTCGTTGTCTTAAGCGAGCGCAAAGGTATGCCTTTTTTTATCAAACAACCAAATTTTCAGCTGCTTTTTTGATGAAAAGTGAAAAGAATATGCCTGCCAATGGTTGGAATGGAGCTCTATTAAGGCAAAACGGACACATTCCTTATATAAAAAAGGATGCCCCGCTTCAGGCGGAGCATCCTTGTGTTTCATTCTGCAAGCATCCGTTATTTGGCAAGCTCTACAGTAGCGCGGCGGTTGTAAGAAGGCGGCACGAGAGTGTCAACTCCACCGTTTGCAACAATCTGGATGTTCTCTCTCTTAACACCCATGTTCACGAGTTCGTCAGCAACGGTCTCGGCACGCTTCTGTGAAAGCTCGCGGTTGTACTCGGCAGAACCGGTCGCACTGTCGGCATATCCGGTTACAATGAGTTTCGCGTCGTTGTCCTTTGAATAGTCGGCAAGGTTCTTCACGTTGACAAGGTCTTTCTTTGAAGCGATGTCCGCCTTGTCGATGTTGAAGAATACGGATACCGGAGTGGTTACGTACTCTTTCTCATACTTAACGGTTGGCTCAGACTTCTTGTTGGCAAGCTCGTTCTTCAGGCGGTCGTTCTCAGCCTTCTCGTCAGCCAGCTGTGCGTTGAGCGCATCGATTTGCGACTGCGACAAAGCCTTGATGGCATCCACATCGGGCACTTTCTTCCACCTTGTCTTGCCAAGGTTGAACGTCACACCCACCTCTGCATATACATGGTTGGGGTGGCTCATTATGCCTTCGCCATAGTCTGCAGGCATTCCGCACAGGCTGCTTTCATAGCGGTTCCATCCGATTTCAAAGTTGATGGCAAGACGCTTGTTAACCCAAAACTCGTTCAAGATACCGAGAGTGAAGCCTACTGCATAGTCGTTGTAGGTGCATGAACGGCCAAGTCCGCCTCCGATGAACGGAATGAAGTTCCACACGCGGTCTTCGTTGTAACCGCAGAAGAGGTTGCTCAAGTTGAACAAAACATCCTCGCGCAAAATCCAATACTTGTTGTCAGTATCGATGTTCTCGTCGTTCCATACTGACTTACCCCACACTCCTTGGAACTTTGTGCGGAGTCCGAGGCCGGGGGTGAACCATTTACCGATGCCGATAGAGAATCCGGGGTTTGAACGGAACGCCTTAAACGGGTTCTTGGAGAAGCCCATGCCGTCCTCATAATTGCCGTACCATGCTTCCCATGTCACGCCACCCTGGATGAACCAGTTGCTCCAAAACGAATTGGTCGCAACGCTGTACTTTTCCGTAATGTCCGCGTTCTGTGCCATACCTGTCACAGATGCACATGCGAAAAACAATGCGATAAATAATTTCTTCATAACTCTTAATATTAAACAATCAATAAAACATTTGTCCGCGCCTGCTTTCTATGCAGGCTCTACATTGCAAAGATAGTAATAAATCTCAAACACTTATCGTTTTTTTGAATTTATTTTACACTTCCACAAGCATTTTCCGAACAAAATGCCACTTATCACTCCATTTCAGCCAAAGAGCCGTTCGATGTCCTGTTGCTTTAGTACGGCCACGGCTGCCTTGCCGTCGGGAGAATAGTTGACGTTCGAACATGTAAACAATTCGTTCACAATATTCTCCATCTCGGCATTGTTGAGCACCTGACCGTAGGGTATCGCCGCTCCGCGCGCAAGCTGCATAGCCAGCATGCGGCGCACTCCGTCGGTTGCGGAAAGGCCCGTCTCGGCATATTCGGCGAGCATATTCTTCAGCATCTTGGCAAAATCAACGCCGTCAAGACCGGCCGGCACACCGTTGATTGAGTAGCTGCCGCCGCCAAGCGGGGCAAGGTCGAAGCCGAGGCTGTCAAGGTCTTGGCGCATCTTCTGCAACATGACATCTTCCGACGGGGTGAAAGTCACCATCTCGGGGAACAGCGTCTGCTGCGAGGCTCCGCCCCGGCCTTCCATCTGCGCCATGTATTTCTCATAGAGAATACGCATGTGCGCGCGGTGCTGGTCAATCATCATAAGGCCCGACTTCACTGCCGTCATGATGTACTTTCCCTTATATTGGTAATGTGCGGGCGACTTTTCCTCCGCCACGCCTGCGCCGTTGTCAGCGCCTGACGCCGTCCCGAAGAGTCCGCCTGGGTTTCCGCTGCCGTCCTGCACGTCGTCAAAGCCGCCGCCGGCGGCATCTCCGTAAAGTTGTTCCCAACCGTCGGCGGAGCCTGCCCCCTGCCCTTTCGGCACGTATGACTGTGAGCTTTTAAATGGGTTGTACGACGGGTTGTAATCCACTTTCGGCATCTGCGCCTGACCGTTTCCCTGCCCGAACACGGGGATGTCGGGCTTGCCTTCGGTATCGAAATCGATTGACGGAACATCGTTGAACCGCCCTATGGCATCCTTCACGGCAGCCAGGAGCACCTGCCACACGGTCTGCTCGTTCTCGAACTTTATCTCGGTTTTCGTAGGATGTATGTTTACGTCGATGTCTTCGGGGTTTATGTCGAAATAGATGAAGTACGGAACCTGCTCTCCGGCAGGCACAATGCGCTCGTAGGCGGTCATCACCGCCTTGTGGAAATAGGGATGCTTCATGTACCGTCCGTTGACGAAGAAATACTGGTGGGCTCCCCTCTTGCGTGCAGCCTCCGGCTTTCCTACAAACCCCTTGATGGTGCAGATGGTGGTTTCTACGCCTATCGGCAACAGGTCGGCATTGAGTTTCTTGCCGAAGATGTCGACGATGCGCTGGCGCAGGTTGCCGCTTTTCAGGTTAAACGTTTCCGAACCGTTGCTGTGAAAGGTGAAGTTTACGCCGGGATATACCAGCGCTATGCGTTCGAAGGCGGTGATTATGTTGCTCAACTCGGTGGCGTTCGACTTGAGGAACTTCCTCCTTGCCGGCACGTTGTAAAACAAGTTTTCCACCGAGAAGTTTGTTCCAACGGGGCATGACACCGGCTCCTGCCCTGTCACCTTCGACGCGGCGATCGACAGGTGCGTACCTATGTCGTCAGACTGCATCCGCGTTCTGAGTTCCACCTGCGCAACCGCAGCGACGGAAGCGAGGGCTTCTCCGCGGAAGCCCATCGTGTGAAGGGCGAACAGGTCGTCGGCCTTGCGGATTTTCGACGTGGCGTGACGTTCGAAAGACATGCGCGCGTCGGTCTCCGACATGCCGCAACCGTCGTCGATGACCTGTATCGACGTGCGCCCGGCATCAGTCACAAGCACGTTTATCGTCTTTGCACCGGCATCGATGGAGTTCTCAACAAGCTCCTTGACTACCGACGCGGGGCGCTGTATCACCTCGCCTGCGGCTATCTGGTTGGCCACCGAATCCGGCAGCAGTTGTATTATGTCACTCATCGTATTATAATGTATTTCAGCTGTAAATGTAAGTTGCAAAAACCGTGCCGACAACATGCCGGCTTGCAAAATACGGCAAAACACCTTGCAAAAGGCGGCCTTTTACACTGCAAAAAGCCATCTTTTGCAAGGCGAAAGACGGCCTTTTGCAAAGCGTTTCGTAACACACTGGTTTTCAATTGATTACTGACTGTATGGAAATTCGGGACTGACAGACAAATTGTCAACCCCACAATGGCACGCCGCACGCCGGCAGCCATCACATGGAAAGCAGCATTTTCCACACTGCTACGAGAATTACCAACAACACGAGGATGGCTCCATACGTAAGCACAAAGCCTCCGGCAAGACGGCGCTCGCGGCGGCTTGAGGCGTGGCGCGTAGCGTTCAGGAATACGCCGCGCAGCCTGTCGCGCCCATGAGGGTCAGGCGCTCCCATGCCAAGCTCGGCCTTCGCACGCCGCTCAACGTCACGAAGCTTGTCCTTGCGCTCGTCAACAAAGATGTACCTATGGCTGAAACGGCGCGGTTTCCGCTGATTGAAAAGTCCCATACGGCAATCCTCCGTCACTTCTCAACAGCCTGCGGCTGCTGCGCCTCGTCAGGCTTGACGGCCTCTTTTGCCGGCTTATCTGTCACTTCTGGCGGTGTGCCGGTTGCTTCGGATGGAGCAGCCGCCGCGGCCGGAACATTTACCGGTCCTCCATCCGTAACCACTCCGCCACTGCCTATGACCTGCAACGGAGCCGGACGCCGCGAAATGTTCTTCAGCTCGGTGCCGCTCGCCTTGCCGCGCCAGTTGAATATGTCGTATTTGTCGAGCGGACGGATGTAGTCAAACCACACGAAAGACGGCAATGTCTTCTTGTCTGGCGGGATTTGCGTTATCGGGTACATCCTGCCCGTCTGCTTGCACGTCCATATACGCTCCAGCTTCCTGTCCTTCATGAACATGCGCATTGTGTCAGTTTCGATGTAGCCCATGTTGGTGAACGAGCTGTCCCGGTCGTCCTGCATATAGTAAATGGCTTGCACATTGCCCACGGCTTCGGTCTTACGGATTTCCCCGTTTTCGAAGAAACCGAACATCTCACGCGACGCTACCTGATTGAACTTCAGGCTGTCGCGCAGCATCTCTACCGAAAGAGCCTGGTTGATGACATGGGCGCGGTCAACGGTGGAGTCTTTCATGTACACCTTGATTACCTCGCCAAGCAGCTGGCGGTTGACATTCCAGGTAATAGGGTCTTTGTACATGGTGAGGCACGAGTCCTGCGTGTTGTACACAAGCGAGTCGCACACGGCCTGCACATCGGAGCGGAACGCCCTTACCTTATAATAACAATGTGCAGTGCGGTACACCGAGTCCGTATTTATGTTGAACGTGTACACCTTCATCGTGTCCGAATGTACAAACAGGGTGTCGCCCTGCGAGTAGTCTTTCAGCACGGCACTGTCGGTAGCCCATGCGTAGCCGGTACTGTCGTTGTACCAGAAGTAGTTGCTTGTCATGGCGTTCTTGTTCACCGTATCGTTGTACACCACGTTGCCAAAGCCCTCGCTTATCTTGGTCTTGTCGTCGTTGAAAAGGCTGTCGGCGGTCAGCGTCTTGCCGTTGTTCTCAAGCGTGGAACGGCCATACAGCCTTGAAAAATCCTTGTCAGTGTCATAATATCCCTGTGAGGTGTGGATTACACTGCCGTCCGACGTGATTTTTGAAGGACCTACAATGTGGGCTATTGACGTCTGGGTGTCGTAGTGAAGGGTGTCGGTCTCAAGCACGAACTTAGGGTTCTTAAGGTTTACGCTGTAATTGAACACGGCCCGGCGCGTCTCCGTATCGTACTCGCCCCAGTCTGAGACGAGCACGTTCTCCTTGTCAACCATCTTGCCACCCTCGAAGAAATAGCCTATGCCGTACAGCCGGTCGTAATTCAGGCTGTCGGTGTAGAGCTTGGTCTTGCGGTGAGTAAGCACCACGTTGTAGCGCGCCTCGGCCATCTGGTCGTTGCCGTCATAATACGCGTAGTCGCTGAACAGAGACAAAGTGTCACCCTGGTACATCCTCACATGCCCGAAGGCGCGGAACGAGTTGCTTTCCTGATAAAAGTAAGCGCTGTCGCAATACAGCTTAGCTCCCTTGTGGCGGAACGCCACATTGCCGTTGAGAACCTGCGCACCGGGCACCGGGCCGAACTGGTCGAACCACAGGCGGTCGGCGTGAATCAGGTATACGCGCTCGTTGTCCTTGGCACGCGCCTTCTTCTTCGGAGCCTGGCGCGACTGCACCAGGCTAAGCCCAAAAAGGCATAGGACTGCCGCTATCAGCACCCTATGCCCACGGAAAATAGCCTTGATATTATAGTTTTTCGTCATTTAATCCAACCTTCGTAACGGAAATCACAACCTTTATAGCGGTCGTTGATACGCACATACGTAGTCTTTATCTTGTCCTGAATCCACTTCTCGATAAATTCCTCCCTACGCTTGGCCAAGACAATGTTCTTCATTGCCTGGAAGTCTTCGGTTATGGTGGCGCGATGCGTCTCGACACGGTTCTTCAACTTCACGATTGCACACATCGTCTTGCCGTTCTTCTCGCTTATCATCTGGAACGGAGCGGAAACCTCTCCAACCTTAAGCGTGTCCACCACCTTCGCTATTTCAGACGGAAGACTGCGCATCTGGAAGCGGCTCGTCATGCGGCCGTCGTTCCCCATATTCGCCATAAGGCCGTTGTTGTTGCGCGTGTCCTTGTCGTCCGACAAGAACGAGGCGGCCTCTTCAAACGAGAACTTGCCCGCACGGACGTTGTCTGCTATCGAGTCAAGCTGCGACTTGGCCATGTCAATCTCTTCCTGCGTCACCTTCGGCTTCAGCAAAATGTGCCTTACCTTGATTTTGTCGCCGCGTTTGTCAATCAGCTGGATGATGTGAAAGCCGAACTCCGTTTCCACAATCTTTGATATTTTCTTCGGATCGGTCAGATTGAACGCCACGTTTGCAAACGTAGGGTCAAGCATTCCGCGCCCTACATAATCCTGAAACGCACCGCCCTGGCGCGCCGTTCCCGGGTCTTCCGAATACAATGTGGCAAGCGTTGCGAACGAAGTCTCGCCCTTGGTGACACGTTCCGTATAGTCGCGAAGCTCGTTTTTCACACGGTCTATCTCAGTCTGTGCAACCTTCGGCTCACGGGTTATAATCTGAATTTCCACCTCCGTAGGAACGATTGGCAGACTATCTTCCGGCAAACCGTTGAAATAGCGGCGCACATCGGCAGGCGACACGGCGATGTCTTCCACCAACTGCTCTCTCTCACGGTCTATCATCAGCCTGTCGCGGAAGTCGTCATGCAGCGTCTGACGAAGCTCGGAAAGGCTCATGTTCTTGTATTCCTCAAGCTTTTCCTTGCCTCCTGCCGTCTGAATCCAGTAGTTTATCTGCTCCTCAACACTGCGTGCCACGTCTGATTCGGTCACTTCCACCGAGTCGATAGCCGCCTGATGCAGGAACAGCTTTTGAACGGCCAGCTGTTCCGGGATTAGGCAATCGGGGTTGCCATCCCACTTCATACCGTCCATCTCGCTCTGCATCTTGACGTTCTCGACATCGGACAACAGGATGGCCTCGTCTCCGACAACCCATACCACCTCGTCAACCACGCTGGCTGGATTAGGCTCTGCATTGACCGAATCCACCTGTGCGTCGGCAGAACCGTCGTCCACCGCCCCGTAGCCTGCCGCACTTGCCTTGACGCCGGCAATGAAAAACACCGACAAAGCAAGCCACAAGGCCGTTTTACCTTTTATCTTCATATGTTTATTTGCTATGCTTGTTTACTGTTTCCAACACGTCGCGGTAAACCTCGACAGGGTATTTCTTCCTCAATTCGGCCACCCACTGCTTTTCAAGCATTTCCTGATAGTCTGCAGTGACAAGCCCTCTTACATCCTCGTATCCCTCAGGTTTCTTCTTGAGAAGCTTGCCGTAAACCGCGTCTATGGGAAAATCCTTGAGCTGGGTGACGGTTGTATCCTTGCCGAATACCATCTTGTCGATGTACGCGTTATCGCCTTCCTTGAATATTCCTTTCTCCACACGTATCCTAAGAACAGAATCGTTGTTGAACGTAGAGCGGAGAACATCGGCCCACTTGCTGAACGGTACATCTTCGACACACTCGCGAACGGCCTTCACATCGTCGTTCGACTTCACATGATACACCATGCCCTTGTATCTCGGTTCTGTCCAATAATACCGTTTCTTGTTCTTCTTGAAATACGCAGCAAGACCTTCCTCGTCCTTAGCCGCCTTCTCCCATACCGTCCGGTTGCTTATTTCATAGAGCAGAAGGCCGTCATGATATTCCTGCAAAAGGTACTTCAAGTCTGGATTTTCAGCCGACAGTTCGTCAGCCTTGCGGCTTATGACATCTTCCTTCGACAGCTTTCCGTCCGATGCTTTCACCATCTCGTCGATAGTCCTGTCAATGATGCGCTCGCGCATTCCGCGCTTTTCTATGAAGGTAAGAATGCTGTTCTTGAGCGAGTCAAACGGTTCGAGCTGCTTGCGCGCCTTCATCAGGATGATGTGGAAGCCAACGGGAGACTCTACAACGCCGCTCATCTGCCCCGGCTGCAAGGCATACGCCGCATCCTCAAACTCCTTGAAGGTCTGTCCGGGCTGAATCCACGGCAGTTCTCCGCCGTTTTTCGCCGAACCGGGGTCTTGCGAATACTTGCGCGCAAGGTCGGCAAAATCGGCCCCGGTCTTCAGCACATTGTATAAGGAATCGGCCCTGCGGCGTGCTTCCTCATACTTTGCCGTAGGGCTTTTCTGCTCCACATACATTAATATATGTGCAGGTTTGACAAGTCCGCGCGGCCCGATGTGCTCCTTTGTGCGGTCGTACACGGCCTTGGCCTCGGCCAGCAAGGCGGTGCTGTCGACAAATGCGGGACGCACTTCCTGGTCGCGGTACAGGGCAAACTCCTGCTTGAAAGATGACAGCGTGTCAAGTTTGGCGTCGAGCGCAGCGGCCACTTTCAACTTGTAATTGATGAAAAGGTCTACGTATTCGTCAACGGTTTTCATGTCAATAACGTCGGCGGAGTTGTTTTTATTGTAAGAATACTCGAACTCCGAGCGCGTTACAGGTTTGCCGTTGATTTTCATCAGCACCGGATCCGCCTGCTGTGCGCAAGCCATGCTTCCGCAAAGAAGCATGGCGGCTATGGTTGAAAAAAATCTCATCTTACATAAGTTATAAATCGGCAAGTGACAAGCAGGCGGGCAACATGCCGTCGAATGGCGGACAGAGCCGAAGGTTTGTCCTGTCGCCCGTTTTCCCATTATCCGTCCGCCTGCCACTGGCGCGCCCTATATCATTCGGGCCTTGAGTAGTTTGGTGCCTCGCTTGTTATTGAGATGTCGTGCGGATGGCTCTCAAGCACGCCGGCATTCGTTATGCGGACGAACTTCGCACCGTGCAGAGCCTCTATGTCCTTAGCACCGCAATACCCCATGCCTGAACGCAATCCGCCGCAAAGCTGGTAGATTACTTCCTGCAAAGTGCCTTTGTAAGGCACGCGGCCGGCGATTCCTTCGGGCACGAGTTTCTTGACGTCCTTTGTGTCAGCCTGGAAGTAACGGTCCTTAGAGCCGTTCTCCATTGCCTCAAGACTGCCCATGCCACGGTAGCTCTTGAACTTACGTCCGTTAAATATTATGGTGTCGCCGGGGCTTTCCTCCGTTCCGGCAACGAGCGAACCTATCATCACGCTATAACCTCCTGCAGCCAAAGCCTTTACCACATCTCCTGAATAACGCAGTCCGCCGTCGGCGATAAGTGGCACACCGGTGTCCTTCAAGGCGCAGGCCACATCATAAACGGCGCTCAACTGCGGCACGCCTACACCTGCTACAACGCGCGTAGTGCAGATGCTGCCAGGGCCTATGCCCACCTTTACGGCGTCGGCTCCGTTCTCGACAAGCATCTTGGCAGCCTCACCGGTCGCCACGTTGCCTACCACGATGTCAACACCAGGGAACGAAGCTTTTGCCTCGCGCAGTTTTTCAACAACGCCCTTTGAGTGTCCGTGGGCAGTGTCTATCACTATCGCGTCGGCGTTAGCCTCGACAAGAGCCTGTATGCGGTCGAGCGTGTCAACGGTGACTCCTACTCCGGCAGCCACGCGCAGGCGGCCCTTCTCGTCCTTGCAGGCCATGGGCTTGTCCTTGGCCTTGGTTATGTCTTTATACGTTATAAGGCCTACGAGCTTGTTATCAGAGTCAACAACGGGAAGCTTCTCAATCTTGTTCTCCTGCAATATCTGCGCGGCGTCGCTCAGGTCGGTGCGCATGTGCGTGGTGACAAGGTTGTCGCTGGTCATCACCTCGTCAATCTTCCTGTCGAGACGGCGCTCGAAACGCAGGTCGCGGTTGGTCACGATGCCTACCAGGTGGCCCTCGTCGTCAACCACGGGGATTCCGCCGATGTGGTATTCGGCCATCATGTTGAGCGCGTCCTGCACGGTGGAACCGCGGCGTATCGTCACGGGGTCGTATATCATGCCGTTCTCGGCGCGCTTCACGATGGCCACCTGGCGGGCCTGCTCGGCTATCGGCATGTTCTTGTGGATTACGCCGATGCCGCCCTCGCGGGCGATAGCTATGGCCATGGCCGACTCGGTAACGGTGTCCATCGCCGCTGTGACAAACGGGATGTTCAGCGCTATGTTGCGCGTGAAAACCGTGTTTTCAACTCTACCGTCTTGGGCAGCACTTCAGAATAAGCCGGGATTAAAAGGACGTCGTCAAAAGTCAATCCGTCCATTACGATTTTATCTGCAACAAATGATGACATATATAACTTGAAAATTTATTATTTTTTGATTAGCAGGATCTTTCAAAGAAGGTAACATGTTGTTTTTTATTGTATTAATATTCATTTTCATCATAGACAAATCATAAATACTATTATCTACAAAAAACTCATATACAAGAAAAGAACCACTGTCGTAACTTTTTGTTGCAGTTAATCCTTGTTGAACAAACATCGGACATTGAGCATTAGTTATGTCTATTTCATTATCCAAAAGCATTTTATTCATTTTGGAATTTGAAACGTTTAGATAATAAAGTTCTTTCAATTCTTGAGATGTAAGAATAAATTTAATAGAATCATTACTCTCACGGAACTTGAATACAACAGACAAATTTGCTTTAGCTTCAGTAAAAAATCCTAATGCTGTTTTCTCTTCATCTTGCAACAAAAATAATTTTACAGATCGCAATGATAGTTCTCTATCATTAATCATAAATTTTCGTACAGGCTCATTTATTAAGTATTTGAAATAAACAGTATCTTTCAAAAAGTCATATTGAGCGCTCTGCAATTCTCCAACAATCCCCATATCTATTGGACATAACTCATTTATTTTATCTATTTCTCTTTTTAATTTCATCGTTGGGGTATTAATATACTTTTGTGGTTCTATACAATGTTTAAATACAACAAACGCAACTATAACTGTAATTAATAGGAGAACAATTTTTTTCATGTTTTTGCCATCGTCTTTATACCCCTAATTCCCGTCAAGGCTGTTAATAAATTAAATAGGTATAGGCACATTAACGAAAAAAGCGTGGGAACTCACTTGCCTGCTCGTCCCACAACCTGAGGCTCTGGCATTGCCCTTCCAGTCAGGACGAGCAACGCTGAAGCCCACGCCGATATGTATATCCACACTTGGCGGCAGCCTACAATAAGGGCTGTCACATCAAGCGGCATGAATACATACCCGACATAGGGCATCTACCGTTGCCTTGTCATTGACTGGAACTCGAAACTGCCAGATTTCAGGTTGTCAAGTACAAAGCGTTACATAGTAAACGCCTTTCCATAAATGTCCGCCACCACCCCTACACCCGTTGCCGAGCTTCAGCGTGTGTGACCGTGCAAAAATAGTAAATTTATTTTATTATAAAGCCTTTGTCAGAAGAAAAACTTGCAACATTTTTACGCCCACCGGCACAGGATATCGCAAAGCCGGAAAAAGGCAAGCGGTCGAAAGGGCGCATATTGCCGCACAAAACGTATCAAAACGAACGCAAAAAGGACACCTTTCGCAATGCAAAAGGTTCCCTTTCGCACAGCCACAGTATCGGCGGATTTGCAATCCTCCGCAGCAAGTCTGCAACCCGTTGATTATCAACGCCTTTGCAACATGCCGTCTTTTAGCTCGTAAAAGGTGGCCTTTCAGCGTGCAAAAGGTGGCCTTTTGCCTTCCGATTTGCCGTGTTTTATGGTTCATCCGCAGTTTTGTTGGATGAGAAAAGGATTATAAAATCGTACAAAATTAATGTCAAATGAGGCACTCGGTAATCGTCATTGCCTTAACGGCGACTTTCAGTTCCGCGCTCCGACGCGGAATCCAGAAAACATTAAAGGCGTGAAATGACGTTGGCTGCATACACTGGATTCCGCGTCGGAGCGCGGAACTGAAAGTCGCCGTTAAGGCAATGACGATTACCGAGTGCCTCACTTGAAAACGATTATTTACTGAAAATAGAATAAAAACCATCCAACAGAACTGCGGATGAACCCGTGTTTTGAAATCAGCCACGGCCTTACGTCCCGTGCGAACAACCGCCCAAACACAAAAAAGCCGCCCCTCGCGGATGCAAAGGGGCGGCCAACCATCAACCTTAAAAACCTGTAATCAACAGGAAACATCATTTCGTTAGCAATTTCGTTGTGCTGACATTGCCGTCAGCGTCAATGCTTTTCTTTATGCAGACGCCCTTCACCGGAGCGGCAAGGCGCACTCCTCCGAGCGAATAATACTGCGTGGCTACGGCTTCGCCGGCCTCTGCCTGCGTGATGCCGGACGTTATGTCGGTTATCTTGTCGCCGTTTTCGTCATACGTAGGTTCGGTCGGACTGTCCTTTATCGCCGCCGAGTATTCGTCAATGTCCTCTCCCGGCACAGCATCGGCGTAAGCCGTCCATATCTCTATCTTGCCCGCTCCGGCATACTTCTGCACGGTTGACGGAACATCAGCGGTCTTGTCGAGGTTGTTGACAAAGTAGTTCTCGTCTGTCTGCGAGGGTATCCAGTCGGTCGGCTCCAACCACTCTATACTCTTTTGCTTTGCCCCATCAATGTTAACGTAACCCTCAATCAGATTGTCGCAGCCTTTATATATGAGGTCATAATCGGCACGCTGGTCAATGTTCAAAGAACCTCCACGATTGGAACGGATGGCCGACTTACAATTGTCAAAGTAACAAGCCTGCACATATCCGACAGCTTCTGTACGCACATCCCAACCGTCCTCGCTTCCAACCATGTAGTTGTTGAAGTAATGCAGGTAGCCGCCGCGCTGTAACGGAAGGCGTGCTCCGGCTATATTATCGAAGTAGTTGTGGTGCATGGAGATGGTTCGGCAGTCGTCAAAAACGTCGCTGTCGCCCTTGCCAAACAGGCAGGCCTTGTTATGGTCGTGAAAATGATTGTAGCTGAATGTCATCCACTGCACATTGTTCTTACAGTCGAGAAGGCCGTCATAACGGTCTTTGTCAACATCGTTTGAGTTGAAAAAGGTGCAATGGTCTACCCAGATGTGACCGCCGAAGTCGGTCTTGGCACTGTTCTTGTCGGCTTGTATGCCTATACAGTCAGGGTCGCCCACCTCCTTCTGCACCCCGTCACGGAACGCCACAATCTTGTTCTCGCCCGACTTCAGTATCGGCGCGCCCTCCATAGTGAAGCGGCAGTTGCGTATGATGACGTTACTTGCGCACTGCATCACGAACGAGATGCGCGAAAACAGCGGTGCCTCGCCCGTTTGTGGGTTGGCGATGCCTATCAATGTCTTGTTCGACGCTATCATGACACGCTCTCCGTAAGTGGTCTCAACGCCCTGCGAACCGTCCTGCCTGTCGCAAAGATGGCCGGTATCAAGGCCGTCAACCCAGCACTTTATGCCTGTGTCCATGTCATTGTCGACAAGGATTATGTATGGCGACTCTGCCTGCAAGTAAGCCTTTAGCTGCTGGAATGTCCTTGCATAAACCACCTTGCCGCCTTCACCGCCCGTGGTGCCGCCCTCAAGATAATGGTTTGTGCCCGGCGTGCCGGACACGGCTGCGAAACCGTCGATGCCGAAGTTGCGCCCGTCAACAACCTGCGCCGTTGCAGTGAAAGCCGCTCCGAAGAGCATGAAAATTGTAATGCAGACTTTCCTCCGGCATGACGCGGCAATGCCGGAAACCGTTTTAGTAATCATTTTCATAGTAGTTTTAATTTGTTTTAATTATTAGTTTAAAAGTCAGTCCCTCTCCATCAAAAACATGTCAAACAGCATCTCTCATGGCAAATATGTACAAATAAAGTATACACAAATGCCGGTTAGCGGTTGCAAATATAATTTATTTTGCTTTATATTGACATCAAAAACACATAAAAATATGGTTTTCAAGCACATAAAGACTTGAAAACCATAACATGTATAGCATTCGGCCGGTCTGGCCCAAGCCGTATCAATTGCCCATGTCTGACATGAACTTGATGCGCACAAGCCTGACCTCTTCTTCGGGATAATCGCCGCCAAGCTCGTCGAGGGCAGTCTCAAGGTCGTCGGTGTCGCTCTCCTTAAAGTACTCGTAGATGTCGTCGATGTGGTCGTCGTCCATCACCTCTTCAAGGAAATAGTCGATGTTCAGCTTCGTTCCGCTGTAAACTATGGCCTCGACCTCGTCCAAAAGAGTGTCGAAATCAATGCCCTGCGCCTCTGCAATGTCGTCAAGAGCCACCTGGCGGTCGATGCTCTGTATTATTTTCACCTTCAAAACAGACTTCTTCGCAACGGTTCTCACGCGCAAGTCCTCGGGACGCTCAATCTCGTTTTCCTCGCAGTACTTCTTTATAAGAGCGACGAACTCCTTGCCATAGCGGCGCGCCTTGCCCGCGCCTACCCCCTGTATGTTCTGCAAGTCGTCAAGGGTTATGGGGTAGACGGTAGCCATCTGCTCAATCGAAACATCCTGGAAGATCACGTATGGAGGCAGTTGCAGGTTCTTGCTCATCTTCTTGCGCAAGTCTTTCAGCATGGAATAAAGCGTCGGGTCAAGAGCGGAGCTGCCGCCACCGCCCTCTTCTTCCTCGTCGTCATCGCAGAATTCGTTGTCAAGCACAATCATGAACGACTCGGGCTTCTTCATGAATTTCTTGCCGGCTGACGTGAGTTTCAGTATTCCGTAGTTCTCAACGTCCTTCTTAAGGAAGCCCGCTATGAGCGCCTGGCGGATTACAGGATTCCACAACTTGTCGTCCATGTCCTCACCCGAGCCGAACTCCTCAAGCTTGTCATGCTTGTGAGCTACACTATGTCGTTGGTGTCTTTTCCCTTTACGAAATCTATGATATAATCAGTCCTGAAGTCCTCTTTCACAGCGGCGACGGCGTTCAGAACCACCAGCAATGCGTCCATTCCCTCGACCTTTGTCTTGGGATGCAGGCAGTTGTCGCAGTTTCCGCAATTGTCCTTGTCGTACTCTTCGCCGAAGTAATGCAGCAGCATCTTGCGCCTGCAAACCGACGACTCGGCATACGCCGCGGTCTCCTGCAACAGCTGGCGGCCTATGTCCTGCTCGGCCACAGGCTTGCCTTCCATGAACTTCTCAAGCTTCTTCAAGTCCTTATACGAGTAGAAGGCTATGCACTTTCCTTCTCCTCCGTCACGTCCGGCACGTCCGGTCTCCTGGTAATACCCTTCCAGGCTCTTCGGTATGTCATAATGAATGACAAAACGGACATCAGGTTTGTCGATGCCCATGCCGAACGCAATGGTAGCAACAATCACGTCGATACGCTCCATGAGGAAGTCATCCTGCGTGGCCGAGCGCGTTCCCGAGTCAAGCCCGGCATGGTAGGCGGCGGCCTTTATGTCGTTGGCGCGCAGCACGGCGGCCAGCTCTTCCACCTTCTTGCGTGAAAGGCAATATATGATTCCGCTCTTCCCAGGGTTCTGCTTGATGAACTTTACAATTTGCTTGTCTATGTCCTTGGTCTTATGACGCACCTCATAATAAAGGTTAGGACGGTTGAACGAGCTTTTATATTCAGTCGCGTCGAGTATTCCGAGGCTCTTCTTTATGTCAGTACGCACCTTGTCTGTGGCCGTTGCGGTAAGCGCTATGACCGGCGCGTTGCCTATTTCATTTATGATGGGACGTATCCTGCGATACTCCGGACGGAAGTCGTGGCCCCACTCCGAGATGCAATGAGCCTCGTCAACGGCGTAAAACGAGATTTTAACTCCACGCAGAAAGTCGACGTTGTCTTCCTTTGTCAGCGACTCGGGAGCCACATACAGCAGCTTTGTCTTGCCTTCAATAATGTCCGACTTTACACGGTCGATGGCCGACTTGTTGAGTGACGAGTTCAAATAATGCGCCACTCCGTCGGTCTCCGTCATGCCGTTAATCACGTCGACCTGGTTCTTCATCAAGGCGATGAGCGGCGAAATGACTATTGCCGTGCCGTCCATGATGAGCGACGGGAGCTGATAACACAGCGACTTTCCGCCACCTGTCGGCATCAGGACGAACGTGTCCTTGCCGTCAAGCAGATTGCGGATGATTGCCTCCTGATTGCCTTTGAACTTGTCAAAGCCGAAATATTGCTTCAGCTTCTCTATAAGGTTAACGTCATGATTCATACAACAAACAGAGTAACTTTATAATGTTAGTGTACAAAACCGGCTTGGCTCAAGCGCTTTCAAGCTTTGAGAAGTGCGCCTTTTCAAGCTGTCTCCGGGCATAGTCGAGAGTAACTTCAAACGTTTCCACCTTCTTCGACGGCACTTCAAACATCGCGTCCATCATCACACTCTCAACGATTGAACGCAGTCCGCGCGCCCCAAGCTTGTACTCCATCGCCTTGTCCACGATAAACTCAAGCGCGTCGTCGGTGAAATCAAGCTTTATTCCATCCATCTCAAACAGTTTTTTATACTGCTTTACGATGGAGTTCTTAGGTTCTACGAGTATCGAACGCAGCGCTTTCCTGTCCAAAGGATTGAGGTATGTCAGCACTGGCAGGCGGCCGATGATTTCAGGTATCAGCCCGAAAGACTTGAGGTCTTGCGGCAGGATATACTTCATCAGGTCGTTTTTGTCTATGTTGCGCACGTTCTGTACGGAGTTGTAACCCACCACATGGGTGTTCATCCTCTGGGCTATCTTGCGCTCTATGCCGTCGAACGCACCGCCGCAGATGAAGAGGATGTTCTTCGTGTCCACGTGGATATACTCCTGGTCGGGATGTTTGCGGCCGCCCTGCGGCGGTACGTTCACCATAGTTCCCTCCAAAAGCTTCAGCAAACCTTGCTGCACGCCCTCGCCGCTTACGTCGCGGGTGATTGAAGGATTGTCGCTCTTGCGCGCTATCTTGTCTATCTCGTCGATGAAAACGATACCCCGTTGGGCTGCCTCAACATCATAGTCGGCCACCTGAAGCAGGCGGCTAAGTATGCTTTCAACGTCTTCGCCTACGTAACCGGCCTCGGTGAACACCGTCGCGTCGACGATGGTGAACGGCACATCAAGCAGCTTTGCTATGGTGCGGGCCATCAATGTCTTGCCGGTGCCGGTGCTGCCCACCATTATTATATTGCTCTTCTCTATCTCCACGCCGTTGTCGTCGGCCGGTTGCTGCAGGCGCTTGTAGTGGTTGTACACCGAAACGGCCAGGCAACGCTTGGCGTCGTCCTGCCCTATGACGTACTGGTCGAGGTATTCCTTTATTTCCAGGGGCTTCGGCACCTTCTTCGGCTTAAACTTCTTGCCATGCCTGCGCTGCCCTTCGTCAAGCATCCCGGTCGACTTCACTATCTCGTATGCCTGCGCGGCACAGTCTTCGCAGATGTATCCGGTAAGGCCGGTTATGAGTAGTTTTACATCCTTTTTCGCTGCGTCCGCAGAAGCTGCAAACTTTTTCCATCCTGTTATTCCTGCTTGCCATCTTGCGCGTTTGAAGTCATGCGTTCCTTCTTCCTTACCAATACGGTGTCTATCATGCCATACTCCTTGGCCTCCTCGGCCGTCATCCAGTAGTTGCGGTCTGAGTCCTTGTACACCTTTTCATAAGGAGTGTGGGAATGTTCCGATATGATTGTGTACAATTCTTTCTTGAACTTGAGTATCTCCTTGGCCTCAATCTCGATGTCTGACGCCTGTCCCTGCACTCCGCCCAGCGGCTGGTGTATCATCACGCGGCTGTGGGTGAGCGCCGAGCGCTTCCCTTCCGTGCCGGCAACGAGCAGCACTGCGGCCATAGAGGCGGCCATGCCTGTGCAGATTGTGGCCACGTCGCTCGATATGAACTGCATTGTGTCATAAATGCCGAGGCCCGCCGTAACGCTGCCACCGGGGCTGTTGATGTATATTGAGATGTCCTTGCCCGAATCAACAGAGTCAAGGTAAAGCAGCTGCGCCTGCAGAGTGTTGGCCGTATAGTCGTCTATCTGCGTGCCGAGGAAGATGATGCGGTCCATCATCAGGCGCGAGAACACGTCCATCTGCGTCACGTTGAGCTGGCGCTCCTCAAGGATATAAGGGTTGAGATACTGCATCTGCGCCTTCATCACGTCGTCAAGCACCATGCCGTTCATGCCGAGATGGCCGGTAGCATATTTTCTAAAATCGTTCATCTATACTTTAAATTAACAATTAAAAATGGAAAATGAACAATCGCCCCACGGGCTTTCATCCTGCGGGCCGCGCCCCGCCGCCATGACGGCAGCCGCCGCGCGCCACATATTTTCCACCTATTTATATTATATGCGAAAAGGAGGTTACCGACCTTTTTCGCCTGTTCGTGCGGAACAAAGTTAATAAAAAAGTCGGAAACCTCCTTAATATTGGGGAAGTTTTTTTGCAAAAAATATATTATTCGCCCTGCATCAGTTTGTTGAACTCGTCCAATGTGGCAGTCTTCTCGTTGAGTTTCACCACATTCTTCAGCACCGCCGTCAGCTTGCGGTCTATGCTGCGGTCAACGAAAGAGTCGATATACTCTTTCTTTTTGAGCATGTCCGTAGCGTAGTTGTCGATGTACTCCTCGGGTATGTTGTTCATGCCGTACTGGGCGAACTGTGCGCGTGCGGCTTCCTTGGCCGTCTCCTTGATGTCGGCGTCGTCAATCTTTATGCCGTTGGCATTCACGAGCTGCTCCTTGATGAGGTGCCATGTAAGTTCCTTGATGCTCTGCTCGTAGTTCTTGTCAACATACTCCTGGCCCTTGTCCTTGTTGTTGTTGAGCATGATGCGCTTCAAGAGGGCGTCGGGATATGTCAGCGCGCCAACCTTGTTCTCCATGTACTTGCGCACGTCCTGTATGAACTTGAAGTCTGTGTCAACGGCAAACTGCTGCTTCAAGCCGTCTGCTATCTTCGAGCGGAACTCAGCCTCGTCCTTCACCGCGTCCTTGCCGAACACCTGGTCGAACAGCTCCTGGTTCACCTCCGCTTTGACATAGCGCGAGATTTCAGTAATCTGGTAGCTGAAGTCGGCCGTCACTCCGGCAACTTCCTCTTTCTTAATCTTCAGCAGCGAGGACACTTCGATGTCGCTGTCCGGGTAAGCCTTCTTCGGGTTGAAGGTGATGATGTCGCCCAGCTTTGCGCCGTCAAAAAGCTTCTTCTGGTCTTCCACCTTAATATATTCAGGCATGAGCACCGCGCCTTCCACGGTGATGCCGCCTTCCTTGGTGTTGCCGTCGTCGTCAAGCTCGCGCAGGTCGCCCTTCAGCATGTCGTTGGCCTGATACTCCTCCACCTTGTCATAGTGGCCGGCACGCGACGAACATGTCAATCTGACGGTTAACCACATCGTCGTCAACCGTGATTGTGTAATGGTCTATCTTGTCCTTTTCGGTCAGCGTAGCGTCCATCTCGGGAGCCACGGCGATGTCAAACTGGAACGTGTAGGGAGCGTCCTTCTCCAGGTCTACCGGCTCCTGCGCCTCATGGGGCAGCGGCTCGCCCAGCATCTGGATGTTGTTGTCCTTCACGTATTTGTAAATCTCCTCGCCGAGGAGCTTGTTGATCTCGTCCACCTTCACGGCCGTGCCATACTGCTTCTTGATCATTCCCATCGGCACCATGCCCACGCGGAAGCCAGGCACGTTGGCCTTCTTGCGGTAGTTCTTCAGTGTCTTCTCGACATTGTCCTTATAGTCAGCCTCTTCTACGGTCAAGGTGATGAGTCCGTTCACCTTGTCCGGATTTTCAAATGAAATTTTCATCTTTCGTCTTTTATGTTATTTTTAATGATTATCGAATGCGAGCTGCAAAATTACTGAATATCGCCGTAATTACCTAATATAATAAGGAAAATCGCCGAAAAAATCTCTTTTTTTCATTCCTCCGGCCGCCTCCTGAAATCCAATTGACGGCCTTTCGCATTCCAAAAGGCCATGTTTTACACGCTAAAAGGCCATCTTTTGCACGCTGAAAGGCCGCCTTTTGCATTCCCAAAGACGGCCTTTTACATTGCAATCAAACACGGGCGGTTTGCTTACAGGACTGCGAATGGCGAACAACATTCAGCAAAACGTGTAAGCGAACATGGCCGTTTTGCTTACAGTTTTCGCCCTGCCGCGCAGCGTCAGATGCTGAACGCCACGGAGAAAAGCACTTCGCGGCCACGCAAGGGCATACTGAACCAGCTGTAATTAAGTCCTGTGAACAATGCTTCCTCGTAGGTGTCGCGGTCGAGCAGGTTGCTCATGCGCAGGCCAAGTTCCATCCGTTTGGTGACGGCATAGCGCACAGCGGCGTCGAGAAAGCTGTTGTGGCGGTAGCGGCCGCGCTCCACTTCAAGCATGTTGTACTCCCATTGCAGGCTCACGTCAAGCCCCTTGACGGGGAAGAGGTGAACGTCGGCCACGTTGTAAAAGCTCTTCAAAGTGTTGTGCCCCGTGCTTCCGGCATACAGGTCTTGCCATATCAGGTTGAACGTAGGCCGCTCCGTCAGCGTGAGCCACCGCAGTTTGTCCCACCGCAGGGTCAACGCCGCCGCCATCACGTTGGCCGTCACGCAGGTGTTGACGCCGTTCTGCGCCACGGGCAGCGTGGTGCGGTTGTAGTTCAGGGTGCTTTTCAGCGACAGGCCGATGCGCGTAAAGGTCTTGTCGGCCGATGTCATGAAGAACAACATGCGCGTTTTCACGTCGTCCCACACGGTGCGCACGGTGGTAAACCGCTCGCCGTAGGTGTACTCGTTGTAGTGGTCGGCGGTGTTCCAAGAGGCCATCGCCATGACGTTCCACACGAACATGGTAACCACGTTGGCGTATCCAAGCGACACAGAAGCCCTTGCCGAGCGCGTCCATCCTATGCGGTCGGCGGTCAGCACGCGCGTGCGGTAACCGCTGTAATATTCCTCCGGCAGCATGACATCGGCCGAAGCGTCGCGCCCCAAGCCGCCCGACAGGTTCATGCGCCAGAACGGCGAGAACTCGTGCCGCCAGCTTACCGACGGCGATGCGTACACCTTTGTGCTGCTGCCTGCGCCGCTCCACGCTATGCGCGACGTGAAGACGTTTACCGGAAGGTCGAAAGTAACGTGTCCGCGGCGGTAATTCAATATGTATTCGGGGCTAAGCGAGTGCTTCATATACGTTGTACGGAAGCCGTCTCCGCCGCCTGCGGAAACGTTGTCGGTGCGCAGCTCGAATGCGTAACGCAGTTCGAGGCTGTTGCGTCCGATGTAAAAGCGCGTGCCAATGCTGTTCCGCGTCATTATCCTTTCAAGGGATATACTCTGGGAAACAGGGCTGTTTTCAAGGAGAGAAGGAGTAGAGGAGGTAAAGGAGTAAGTAGAAATGTTGTTCATTTCACCACTGGGTAAGGAGGAATAAAGGAGAGAAGGAGTAATGGAGTAAGTAGAAATGCCGATTAGGTCACTGTCGTCGTAAGAAACGTTAAGGGTCTCGCTGCGGCGGAAATAGCGCGTGAGGGAGTTTACCGAGAACGACTTTCGGCCTACGTTTATTATCATGCTCAGCTTGTTCTGAATGTAACCGGGATGGCTGACGGCACGTTCCGACAGTTGACGAGCAGACAAGGAACGAGCAGACGAGGAGGTTTGCCCTATTAATTGGCGAGACATTTCTCCTTGTTCACTTGTCAACTCATCGCTGGTCTGCTCAAAAACGTCGTTGCTGACCTGCTGAGTCAAACCTCCTTGTCTGCTCGTCCCTCGTCTGCTTGTTGACTTAAAAAATGACAGTGAGCCAGAAAGTTCGTCGACGAAGTACACCTTCGGGGCGTTAAACTCATACCTTACGCGCGGCATCAAGGTGTGAACGCGCAGCTTGCGGCGGTTCGCCTCGTAGAGCGCCAGCGGCTCGTTGCCGCCGTAATAGTTGTAGGTGCTGTCCTTGGAGCGGTCGGACGTGCCGTAATAAGTCACGTGGCGCGCAGCGAGCCATAGCGTCCGGCGCGGCGGAGGAAGTTCAGCCCCACGCTGTACGACTTGTTCCTGAGATACCGCTTTTCGCTTACGGGCGGCGTAGACGAGCCGCTTGTTGAAATCATTGCAGGCGGCAGAGGCTCGTAGTTGAAAATGTCGGAGTAGTCGATGTGCTCTTCAGTGTCGCCCGACAGGTTCTCGCCGTTGTTGTTCATGCGTGCGGTGACGAAGGCTTGGTTGGTCCGTCCCACGCCGATTAGCGTCAGGCGGTTGTTCCATAGCACCTTGTCCACTCCGCCGATGCCGCCCACAGCGTCGCCGAAGGGGCGCAGCTTGTAGTCGGGCTTCAGCTTGATGTTGAGCGTGGCCTTGTCTGACGGCACGCGGTCTTTCAGCGCACGGACGGGCTGGTCGTTCTCCATCACCTGCACGGTAGCCACCGCGTCGGCCGGCAGATTGCGCGTTGCCTGGTTGTATTGGTTGCCGAGCAGGTCTTGCCCCTCGATGTTAAACTTGTTGATAGGCTTGCCTTGGTATGATATTGCGCCGTTGTCGGCCACCTCGATGCCGGGCAGTTTCTTCAGCACATCTTCTATATAGCGGTCTTCCTTGCCCTTGAAGGCCGCCACGTTGTAGTTTATGGTATCCTTGCGCCGCTCCATCGGGCGCGCTTTTACGGTGAGTTCTTTCAGCATTATGCCCGACGGTGCGAGGCTTACGCGCATCCCCTGCCGCACGTGTTCTGCGCCGATGCGCTTCCGGTCATAGCCCATGAGGGTGAACTCTACGGCAGCCGTGCCGTCGGGCAGCGGCAAGGTGAACGCGCCGTCGCCGCCGGTCGTGGCGTAAGAGAGCAGCGAGTCGGCCTTGTCTACAGCCTTTACGGTGACGTAGCTCACAGCCTTTCCGGTCTTTGCATCAACCACCGTGCCGCCTACTGTCCGCCTGCCGGTCTGCGAGAAGGCAAGGACGGGGCACAAGGCGAGTAGCAACAGCATGGCGGCAAGCCCTCTCCTGTCCCTCCGGCGGTTGTCATCATGATTGCCGATGCAGGCATCCGTGCCTGCAACGGCACTGCCTGACGGCGTATATTTATAATGAAATGTCATAATATTCATAATCAAAATCAAGCGGTTTCAGCATCTTCCGCGATGCGCATGACATCCTGCGGTTTTGCAAAAGGCCACCTTTTACCTTCCAAAAGGCCATGTTTTACCGTCTAAAAGGCCACCTTTTACAGTGCGAAAGACGACCTTTTGCAACCCCACTGATTATCAACGGGTTACACAAGCGGCAAAAGCCATGTTGCATCCGGCGTAAACTGCCGCCTCCGTATCAGCTGCTTTGCATGTTTGGTATCAACTGATTGTCGTGTTCTGGATGCCGTGCCACCTTTTAGTATCGGCGGATTTGCAATCCGCCGCATGGCAAGACACGGATTTGCAATCCGTCAACTGCTGTATGCAAGGCCACTATGTGGATTACAAATCCACGCCAGCCATCGTGCGGATTGCAAATCCGCACGGACGACAGCAATGCCATTTTCACGCTCTGGATGCCGCATCGCCGTGCGGCATGACAGCTACCGAGAGCCTCATTTGCAGCCAAACAGCAGCAGGTAACCAAGCTCCCTCCCTTCGGGAGGGTTGGGGTGGGTCTTGGGATTGGTTGGGGTGGGTGTTAGGTATGTGCCGGATGTGTCTCAGCTTTGCCATCCCCTACTCCGTCTCTATCGGGTTGTATGACCAGCTTGGCAGCCTGCTGCCGTCCTCAGTCCAGATGTGTTTGCCCGTCATTTCCCACGCGCTTTGTGGGTCGTCAGCAATGTTCTTGGCGGCTTTGAACGCCTTTTTACGCAAGAGCACAATCCTGTCAGAAGGCACTTTAAGATATATCGGTTCGGGCTTGTACAGCGTTTCAAGGCCATTTAGGGTGAACACATAGTTATTTTTGGTGTCGCTCACGGCGAATATCAGCCCCGGCAGGCCGCGGAAAAGGTACGGGCCTATGGGCAATGTGTATTCTTCAGAGTACCACGCCGTCCAGTCCCGTCCGCCCATGCGGCACGTGGCTTTCTTGCAATGCACGCCGGCAATGATGCTGTCGCCACCGGCCAGCGTCCACGGCAGCGGCTGTAGCTGCTGCGTGTACTCAAAGGTTATCGCGCAATCAATCTGCACAGTCGCCTTGTTGTCGGCCATGTTGATTACCAAGGGATAGTCGTACTTGGCGTTGCCCATCACTCCGAACATCGGCCCTACAAGTTCCATGGGCGACCGTTTTTCGCGGTAGGAGGCGTCGTTGAGCGAGTCTGACCGCAACGAATAAAAGTCGCTGAAGCCCGTGTAGCGGTTGCCCACAAGCAGGACGGTCTGCCCCTTAATCCACTTTTTCAGCCTTGTAGAGTCAGGACGGTAAGCGTATTCATAATAAACCTTGACCTGCGCCGAGTCGTAAACGGTCTTTTCAACCGGCTTTATGGGCGGAAGGTCGCCTCCGCCGATGGTCTGCGCCCCTGCGGATAGCGCGGCGAGCATGGCCAATGACAATAAAGTTGTTTTCATAGTGAACGTATTTAATTAGTCATGCAAAGATAAACTAAAATACTTAATCAAACAACTAATCGTCTTAATTTTATCCTTTGTTAACCCTGCCGGCCATCTTTCGTTTTCTAAAACACGGCAAAATGGAAGGCAAAAGGCCATCTTTTGCACGCTGAAAGGCCACCTTTTACAATGCAAAAGGCAGCATATTGGAACGTCGCTGATTATCAACGAGTTAGCAAGAGGCGAGGTTTTAGTTGACAAGGGATGAGGGACAAGTCGTCAAGAAACGAGGAACAAGTCAACAAGGGACAAGCAGACAAGGGACAAGGGCTGTGTTTTTAGTTGACAAGGGACAAGCAGACAAGGGACAAGGGCTAAGCAAATAGAAAACGGGCAGACAAGGATGACTGTTTCATTTGTCCTTGTCTGCCCGTTACTTGTATGCTTGCCGACTTGTCCCTCGTCACTTGTCGACTAAAAAAGCGCCAGCTTTTCAGCTTTCTTCAGCTGCCTCCTTGGCGCGTTTCTCTTCGTCTATGCGCTGGAAGTCCTTTTGGCGCAGCACGAAACTGTTAGTCAAGTACTTCTCACGCACAACCTTGTTCTCCGCCAGTTCCTCGGGAGAGCCTTGGAAAAGGATGCGCCCCTCGAATAGAAGATAGGCACGGTCGGTGATGCAGAGGGTGTCCTCCACGTTGTGGTCGGTGATGAGGATGCCGATGTTTCGGTACTTCAGGCGCCACACTATGTGCTGGATGTCCTCCACGGCGATGGGGTCAACGCCTGCAAAAGGCTCGTCGAGCATAATGAACTTGGGGTCTATCGCGAGACATCGGGCAATCTCCGTGCGCCTGCGTTCGCCGCCGGAGAGGCGGTCGCCGATGTTCTTCCGCACCTTCTCAAGCCTGAACTCCTTAATCAGGCTCTCAAGTTTCTCAATCTGTTGCTTGCGCGTAAGCTCCGTCATTTCAAGCACGGCGAGGATGTTGTCCTCAACACTCAGCTTGCGGAAGACGCTCGCCTCCTGTGGCAGATAGCCTATTCCGGCGCGCGCACGCTTGTAAACGGGATAGTCGGTAATGTCCTTGTCGTCTATATATATGTGGCCTGCGTTGGGCACGATAAGGCCCGTGGTCATATAGAAAGATGTGGTTTTACCCGCTCCGTTGGGGCCGAGCAGACCTACAATCTCGCCCTGACGCACGTTGATTGACACGTCGTTGACAACCGTGCGCTTGCCGTAGCGCTTCACAAGTCCCTCCGCACGAAGCACCATCTGCCCGTCGTGGCGCGGCTCCATGCCGTTGTTCGTTCCGTCCATAGATGTCGTATTTTTCGGCAAAAGTAGCAAAATTGTGCCTAATAATGGTTTATAAAGTCAAAAACTCGTATCCGTGTTGTAGTTTTTTTAGTTATTTTGGTTACTTTTGCGGCAAAGAAAACAAGTTTTCAAGCAGACAAGTTGACAAGTGACGAGCAAACAAGGAGATTTGCAACTGACGCCATACAGGCTGCTTATCGCAATAACGCATGGCTGAAAGGCTTGTCTGCTTGTCACTTGTCAACTTGTAACTAACTAAATAGAAATATGTTATTGCAAAAACACCTCACGTCTTTCGGCAGATACCTGATGCTCATGGAACGCGCATTCTCACGCCCGGAACGCCTGCGTATGTTCCTGAAGCAATACATAAAGGAGATGTCCGCACTCGGTGTCAACTCCATCGGGATAGTGCTTCTCATATCTTTCTTCATCGGAGCGGTAATCTGCATACAGATAAAACTCAACGTGCAGAGCGCATGGATGCCGCGCTTCGTCACGGGATACGTGACGAGGGAAATCATGCTTCTTGAGTTCTCGTCGTCAATCATGTGCCTTATCCTCGCCGGAAAGGTAGGCTCCAACATAGCGTCGGAAATCGGAACGATGCGCGTGACGCAGCAAATCGACGCACTGGAGATAATGGGCGTCAACTCGGCCAACTTCCTCATAATGCCCAAGATATTGGGAATGATGACCCTGATGCCGTTCCTCGTAATCTTCAGCACGGCCTCCGGCATAATAGGAGCTTACGCAACGGCGTACATCGGGAACGTGATCAGCCCGGAAGACCTTACGCTCGGACTGCAATACGACTTCAATCCGTGGTTCATGTACATGAGCATCATCAAGGGACTGTTCTTCGCTTTCCTCATAACAAGCATCCCGTCATTCTACGGCTACACGGTAGAGGGTGGCTCGGTGAACGTGGGCAAGGCCAGTACCGATGCCGTAGTAACCAGCAGCGTAATGATATTGTTCTCCGATTTGTTCCTCACACAGATATTATCTTAGGTCTTACGGTTATGAGGTTATAAGGTTTTACGGTCATACGGTTTAAAGTTATGATGGCACACGGTTGCTGAACCGTACAGCAAGTCCTCATAAAATAAGGATGTACACCACATGCCCCATAACCGTAAAACCGTATGGCCGTAAAACCTTACAACCTCATAACCCAATAACCTTACGACCCCATAACCGTAAAACCGCATAACCTCATAACCGCAAAACAATGATTGAAATAAAGAACCTTTGCAAGTCGTTCGGCGACAAGGAAGTACTGAAAGACATAAGCGCCGTGTTCGAGAGCGGGAAAACCAACCTCATAATAGGCCAAAGCGGCTCGGGCAAGACCGTGCTGATAAAGAACCTCGTCGGGCTTCTTGAGCCTACGAGCGGCGAAGTGCTGTATGACGGGCGCAACTTTGTGGCGATGGACAAGAAGGAAAAGGCCATGATGCGGCGCGAAATGGGCATGATTTTCCAAAGCGCGGCACTCTTCGACTCGATGACCGTACTCGAAAACGTCATGTTTCCGCTTGACATGTTCTCGTCGATGACGCTCCGCGACCGCATACACCGCGCCCGGACATGCTTGGACAGGGTAAACCTTGCCGGCACAGACCACAAGTTTCCCGGCGAGCTTTCTGGCGGAATGCAGAAGCGAGTGGCAATTGCGAGGGCTATATCGCTCAACCCCAAATACCTGTTCTGTGACGAGCCGAACTCCGGCCTCGACCCGAAGACATCACTTGTAATCGACCAACTGCTGCACGGCATCACCCACGAGTACGGCATAACGACAATTATCAACACCCACGACATGAACTCCGTGATGGGCATCGGCGAGAACATCATCTTCATTCATGGAGGAAAGAAGGAATGGGAGGGCGTCAGCGCCGAAGTAATGGGCAGCGACAACAAGAACCTTACAGACTTTATCTTCGCCAGCGACCTGCTCAAAAAGATGCGGAAAGCCGCCTTGGAGAAAGGAAATACACAAAGTTTTACCAATTAAGAATTAAAAGTTAAGAATTAAGAAAAACACCTTTGCCTGTTATAACGATAAAGACATGTTTTCTTAATTCTTAACTCTTAATTCTTAATTAAAAATCCATTTGCCTATGAAAACAAGAATTTCAGCCATCATCGCACTATGTTTTGCGGTGCAGGCGGCATTTGCCTGCACTGGCATCACGCTCAAAACCAAAGACGGCAGCACCGTAGTGGCGCGCACCATCGAGTGGGGAGGCAGCGACCTTAACAGCCAGTACGTCATCGTTCCGCGCGGTTACACGCAACAGTCATACATCCCCGGAGGAGTGAAGGGCGGCATGACGTTCACCGCCAAGTACGGATACGTGGGCCTGTCGGTTGAACAGGAGGAGTTCGTTGCCGAGGGATTGAACGAGGAAGGGCTGTCGGCCGGACTGTTTTACTTCCCCGGCTACGGCCAGTATGAAGACTACAACGAGAGCCTGAAGGCGCAAAGCATTGCCGACCTACAGCTCGTTGCGTGGCTGCTTGGCAGCTTCAAGACCGTTGACGAGGTGAAAGCCGGACTGCAAAATGCGCACGTCATAGCCATTGACCCGCGCGCATCGACGGCGCACTGGCGCGTGGCCGACCCGTCGGGCAAGCAAATCGTCATAGAGATTGTAGGCCGCAAGGTGAACGTCTACGAGAATACGCTGGGCGTGCTGACCAACTCTCCGGGCTTTGACTGGCAGATGACGAACCTCAACAACTACATAAACCTGTACCCGGGCACGGCAAAGCAGAAGCAGCTCGGCGCCACCCAGCTGACCTCTTTCGGCGCAGGCAGCGGCTTCTTGGGCATTCCCGGCGACGTAACCCCTCCCTCGCGCTTCGTCCGTGCGGCATGGTATCAGGGCACAACGCCCGTCCCTGCCACAACCGACAAGGCCGTAAGGCAGTGCTTCCAGATACTTAACAACTTCGACATTCCCATCGGCATAGAGACCGCCGAAGGCGAAACAGCCGTAGACATTCCCAGCGCGACGCAGTGGACGTCGGCCACCGACATGACAGGCCGCAAGATTTACTACCGCACAATGCGCAACAGCGCCATACGCCTGATAGACCTCAACCGGATAAACTTCACCAAAACGAAGTACAAGGCCACGCCGCTTGACACTGTGAAAGAGCAACCGTTCTTTCCTGTCAATGTCAATTGACAGGAAAAAAATTAAGAATTAAGAGTTAAGAATTAAGAAAAATACCTTTGCCTATTATTCAAAAAAGGCATGATTTCTTAATTCTTAACTCTTAATTCTTAATTTCCCGACTCTTAATTCTTAATTCATCTCGGTATTTCCGGCGTTCCGAAGGGTATCTCGCCCACGCTGGGCACGCCCTGTGGCATAATCATCGGGCCGCTGCGTTTCTTGCGGTTGTGCACCGCATTGTCAATCAAATCCTTTACGAGCGGCCCCACGGGCAGCTCAAGTGTAAACTTCTCGCTTATTTTTACTTTAGGCGTTACGATGGGAGACGTCACCCACCGTCCGGCGAACGTGTCGTAATAACGCTCCACGCCGAGGTCCATGCCGACGGTTTCGCCCATGAACGTAACGAAGCCGCCATAGCCCGATGTGCCCATGTAAGGCATGGCAGCCATCGAATAGAACGCCCTGTTGTTGGTGTAACGCCCGAAGACGGTGGCCGACCAGTTGTCATTAAAGCGGTAAGTGGCCGCGCCCGACACGCCGAAATACGTCCGCGTGCCGCGCCACAACAGATATCGGTCGGCCTCGGCGCTGGCCGTAACGGTAAGGTTGCCTATGTTCTGCACTACGCCTACCGACGCACCCTGCCGTGACATAAGTGCCGGCATCGTGGTGCGGAACGAACTTCCAATAACAGCTCCACTGCCCCACGAGCTTATAACGCCGCCTTGGCGGAAGTCGTAGGCGTAAGGATTGTGCCCGAACTGCGGCACGGCTGACGCCGGGGCGATGCGTCCAAGGCTGCGGTAGCCGAACGACGGCGCGGCGATGCTGTCTGCGCTGCTCCACCGGGGCAGCATCTTCGCAGCAGGCATGAACCGCTTTGCATGCGCCGTGAACGACAGCGAGTCGCGCAGCGCGTCAGGGCTTAGCGCACCGAACGTCACCGGGGCAAGCTCCGTCCGCGGTTCGGCAAGAAGAAAGCCGCCGCCCGTCTCCTGCGCCACAACTGCCGCCGGGCCGATGGCAAGGCATGCCACGATTGCCAAATATCTGCATCCCGATAACATAAAGCAAGCTATTTATTTACGTATATGCAACATTGAGCAAAGGTAACGATTTTTGCTTATAATAATCCCAGAGTTCAATATAAATAGAGTTAATTATTCAAGAAGTTAAAGGAGTTAAAGAAGTTATCACTCCGCTACGCTCCGTTAGAAGTTAAAGCCATTACCTTTGCCGCTTGGGCTGCCGTCTTCAAATACCGAGCCTGTAACATATTGAATAGCAAGCATTTACCTGCACGTTTGCAAAAGACCGTGTTTTACATTCCAAAAGACCGTGTTTTGCATTGTAAAAGGCCGTCTTTTACAATGCAAAACACGGCATATTAGAAATCCATTCCAACCAAAATGAAGACCCTCCCCATCCCTCCCGAACTGAGGGAGCTTAATTACCTGTTGCCAATTGGTTACAAGCGAGGCACTCGGTAACCGTCATGCCGTACGGCGATACGGCATCCAGTACAAGCAAATCTGCCGATACTGCGCAATGAGAAATCAAAAAACTGCGTTTTTCGCTTGACGTTGCGCCCGTCTTTCGACATATTTGCTTCGCGAATATAGGATGCGGCTCGGCAATGAGAAATCAGAAAACTGCGTTTTTCGCTTGACGTTGCGCCCGCCTTTCGACATATTTGCTTCGCGAATATAGGATGCGGCTCGGCAATGAGAAATCAAAAAACTGCGTTTTTCATTTCTCATTGCGCTCGCCTTTCACTATATTTGCACTGATGAAACGAACTACTGCGATATTGCATGTAGCCGCCGCGCTGTGCATGGCTTGCCTCTTCAGCTGCGGCGACGGAATGGACCGCGAGGCGGAAATAGCGGCAATCGACAGCATTGCCGACACCGACGCACCGCGCGCATTGGCGCTTCTCGACAGCATGAAGCCGCACATGGCTGGTGCTACCGAGGCCGAATGGAGCCTGTACTCGCTGATGCGCGTAAAGGCCGAAGACAAGGCTTACATCGTACACAAGACTGACACCGTGATGCTGCGGCTCCTCGATTACTACGAGGAGGATGGCGACAAGCGCCGTCTGCCGCAGGTTTATTACTACGCAGGTCGCGTGTATGCCGACATGTACGACAACGACCGCGCCCTGCCATACTTTCAAAAAGTAGTGGAAATGGCCGACAGCAGCTCCACCTTATATTATAAGGCGCAGACACAGATGGGCTATATCTTCCTTTACCAAGGGCTGTATGAAAAAGGATTCAACGCCTTTTCAAAGGCTTATAAATATAACAAGGCAAAGGAAAACAAATCCAGTCAGGCTTTCGCCCTATGCGGAATGGCTAACTGCCTGCAACGGATGAATGACTACAAACAGGCCATGCAGTATTTCCAACAGGCGTTAACACTTGCCCGTGAGGCTGGCGACAAATCGTATGAAGCTGACATCCTCGGACAAATTGCCAACAATTATTATTATCTGAAACAATACCGCATAGCCGAAAAATACGCCCGGCAAGCATTGGCTGGTGTCGACAGTACAACCGCCCGGCCAATTTATGCCATTGCTGCGGACATATATAACAAGGTGGGCAAAGAAGACTCCGCCGTCATCCTGTACAACAAGCTCTACGCATTGGACGACGTTTACGCAAAGCATCGCGCAAGCAAGCGTCTCGGGCACTACTACCTTGAGCGCAAAGACATGGCAAAAGCCGCCGTATTCCTTGACGAATATGACAGATATACGGACTCCATCCAAGCGATAACACAGACGGAAACTGTTGCCAAAATCGACGCCGTCTACAACTATAACATCAGGGAAGAGGAGAACGAAAGGCTGAAAGAAGAAATAACAACAGACCGATTTATCATGGCAGTGGCGGCAATGCTCGTCATCGCCGCTATACTTGCAGTGCTCGCGTTTATGCAATATTCAAAGAAAAAGAGGCTGGCCGAGCGCATGAAATACGAGAACGAGAAGCGTTACCTCAACTCGTTGTACGAGCAAAGCAGCAAGTTCATCAGCGACAACAATAGCAAGATAGAGGCGCTAAAGCAGGAACTTGCAGCGTCGGCAAGCAAAAACGAGAGCCTTGCCGCAGCCCTGAAGGCCAAGGAGGAGCAGCTTAACAACCTCAACATGATGGCCGAAATAAGAACGAAGAACAGGGAACTGGCCGCCGCCGGATTGGAAAATTCAGACATACGAACCAAGATTTTCACACTGTTAAACGACAATACAACCGTCAATTTCGGTAAAAAGCTCACGGCGGAAGACTGGCAACTTCTTGACGAAGAGGTAAACAGCCACTACCCGGAGTTCAAGGAACGCATATCCGAACTGTGCAAAATAAGCGACTCGGAGTATAAAGTCTGCCTGCTCCTGAAAGTAGGCGTAAGCCCGAAAGACATAGCCACGCTGACAATAAAGACAAAAAGCGCAATATCTGTAATGCGCAAACGCCTGTACACCAAAGCCTTTGGCAATAACGCTACGCCAGAGATGTGGGACGAGTTTATCCACTCATTATAAGGCACTCGCGCCAGCCTGTCAACCGTTTTGTAAACAGACCAGACCATTTGTCAACTGTTTTGTCAACTCAAAAATTTCCGTTTCATGTCCGTCAGCTGTAATTTTGCCGCCGAAATCAAAATTAACGGATATGGAACGGAATGAAAAACAATGACTATAAGGCAACAGAAAATGGAGAAGGCGAAGCTCCAAACGGCCAACGTCCTACATCCGTCCATGCCCCTGTGGCATTTGGCTGTCAAGAAACTCCATACAAAGGAATTAATTAAAACAGCGGATTTACCATAGAATTTTTTAGCCGAAAACCTTAAAAACAATAAAACAACACATCATGAAAAAGACTATCATAATATTATTTGCACTGTGCACAGCTTTTAGCTGCGCTGCGCAGACATTCAAAATGTCGCAACTAAAAGGCTGCAAATGGGTTACTTATGATCGTGAAAAAGAAACAAATACGATATGGTTTACGGACTCTACGTATTACGATGAGTCATTTTACCCGACATTAAATAAAACAACTACAATAGAATTGCCTTTCTATTTGTCTAACACAATTGAGAAAGTATTTGACGAGTCGAAAGTAGGCACTAACACTTCTGGCAAATATCTTATAATAAAAGAGGGCAATGCAAAGTATGGATACAATTTAGTTGTTTGTGAAATTATGGGTATAAGCAATACCAATCTTTCGATAAAGCACGGAATATACACGGCAAAAAAGAAAATTGGCTTTGCAAAATTCATACTGAATTTCACAAAAGTACCAATCAACTCGCAAGCTCTATAAATGACAACAAGAACACTTACCACATTGCTCCTTGCTGTATGCACCGCCGTCTTATGCTGTTGCGGCAACAACAATGAGAAAAGATGGCAGACTGATGGGAGCAACAAGAACTGCGGCAACTCGCTGTTCTCAACCTCTCTTCTAAGTGGAACAAGCTGGATAGCCGACCTTTCGGATGATGAACGCATATATAAAATCTCATTTACAGATACAACATACATTGCGAGAACCTTTTATTCTGCCACAAAACACGACTATTTGACTACTTATTCATATTACCTTTCAAACGCCAAGCCTCGACAATTTGACTGGACAAAGGTAGGCAATGATACAAGTGGCGATGTCATCGTTTTGTATAGCAAGACCTCAAAAGACAGGAAGATGACAGCCGACAAACTGTTATTCATATCGCCTCAAAAGCTCATCCTTTTGTTTAATGATGTTGATACGGTTACTTTTACACGAGAATAAACCACAGGGAAGCCCTTTGTTCCGGCTTCATGGAAAAACATATAGTTGGGAAAAAACACATCAGAAAAAGAAAACATAACACATGAAAAAGACTATCATATTATTATTTGCACTGTACACAGCTTTTAGCTGCGCTGCGCAGACATTCACAATATCGCAGCTAAAGGACTGCAAATGGGTCAGTTACGAACTTGACGGAAAAGTAAATACTGTTTGGTTTACGGATTCGGCTTACTTCGATGAAAATTTTTATACATCATTAAACAAAACCGCAACATCTAAAATGCCATTCTATTTGTCAAACACAATAGAAAAAGTATTTGAAGAGTCGAAGGTAGGCACTAACACTTCTGGCAAATACCTTATTGTGAAAAGTGGCAATGCCAAGCATGGCTACAACTTGGTTGTATGTGAAATTATGGGTGTAAGTGACACCACCCTTTCCATAAAATACAACGTTTATTCAGCTAAAAGGACTATCGGCGGCGTCAAATTCGTGCAAAATTTCAAAAAAGTGGCGGACAAGGAGCAAGGTTCGTCAGCGCGAAAGCAGGAAAAACGCAAGCCGTAGGGCAAAAACACCGTCCGTACGGATATGCAATCATGATTGCATATCGGCCAATACGGAGGGGAGATCGATGAAAAACTGTTAGGCAAAACGGCACGGGCGTTACAATCACGCACGGCGGACGGCAGGCAGGATGCAGGTTGTAAGCAAAACCGCAGGCTTGTGTTTCAATTGCAACAGGTGGCCTTTCAGGCTGTAAAAGACGGCCTTTTGCACTGCAAAAAGCCATGTTTTACAATGCAAAACATAACATACGGCAAAACATACACAAATAATAACATAAAAAAAACGAAAGGAACAGGACAAATGAAAAAGGCATGTTCAATATTGATTGCAATGTTTTTTACCAGCATGGCATCAATGGCACAAGAGCAAGTATTCAGCATCGGAACCAATGGTGACATAGTGACAAAAAACAAATTCATTGAAGAACTTTATTCAGGCAATTACAACAACGTAACGCCTTATACCTTAAAGTTCAGCGAAAAGATTGATGCAGCATTACACATCGCCATCAATAACGACTTAACAAGCATCAATAATGACTTAACAAACATCAGTAAAAAAGCAGCAAACAGCCCGAACGCAAACAAGACAACAACCGCAATCCCGCTTTATACGGTGAACGGCTTGAGATACAAAGGCTGGGACAATGACCCCGGTGACTTCAACGTAATAGAAATATCGTATGGCAAAGACACGCTTTTTACCCTGAAATATGATGACGGTTGGGACAACATGTCTACCGACTACGGCTCATACACGTCGAAGTTTTGCGGTATTGAGAAGCTGGGCGACAACACTTTCGCCGCAATATTCAAAGGCGTTGACATTATGAGCCAACCGCCCTACTTGACAATTGTCGTGATGAAGGACGGCAAGGCAAGTTTGGTGTTCAACAAGCCGATGATTATCAACTCGATAAAAACAAACTCCGACGGAACAAAAACGTTTGACTTACAGGAGAATACGGTTGAATGGATTGACGAAAACACGCCTGCCAACAGTCCCATTACGCATACAATGACGATAAAAGACGGCAACATTTACTTCAAGTAAAGGTCACAGCAGGAGTAATGACAAATAAACGACAAGGCGGAAGAGGCTCAACAGCATTCCCTTCCGCCTTGTTTCACCTGTTTTTATTAATCCATATAAAAACACTACGATTAAAAACTAAAACACATGAAAACGGCTTTTACTATCTTGATGACACTTTGCGCGGCCATCGCAAGTGCACAGGGCGTTGACACTGAGACGCTTAAAAGCGGGCCGTGGAGGGCTACCGACGTGGAATACCTCAACAAGAACGGCGGCTTTCTGCGCACGACCTATACCGACTCGCTCTGCATTACCGACATATCCCTTTACGAGGGAAGCGACACGGTGCATGTGGAGTCGTATTATTACCTGACCGACAGCAGGCCAAAAGCGTTCGACATGGCTATGGTTGGCAAACCGGCACGGGGCAGATACATCGTGATAAACGAGCGGAGGCGCACGCTGGCAGACCCCACTTGGTTTTATAAGCTGACAGTACGAAAGGTGTTTGAGGCCGCAGAAGGCAGGTTCGTTGTGAGATGGGACGACAAGAATGTATGTACGTTTGAGAAAATGTAAGACCCTATATGGCAAAAACTGTTAGGCAAAACGGCACGGGCGTTACAATCACGCACGGCGGACGGCAGGCAGGATGCAGGTTGTAAGCAAAACCGCAGGTTTGTGTTTCAATTGCAACAGGTGGCCTTTCAGGCTGTAAAAGACGGTCTTTTGCAAGCCAAAAGGCCGCCTGTTGTCGTGCAAAAGGCGGCCTTTCTCAAACAGCTCGATTATAAGGTATTTACAAGGTTGGGAGCGTTTGTGTCATTGCCCGGTGGCGTTCAGGTATTCACGCTTCTTTATCTGGTAGCCGGCGTATGCCTCGACGTAAGCCGAGCGGCTGTTCTGGTAAAGCGTCTGGGCCTCAAGCAGGTCGCTCATCGTAGCCGTTCCTGCGCGGTAGTAGTCGTCGTGCAGGCGCAGGTTTTCCTCCGCCTGTCCGATTGATTCTATGGCGATGCCGATTTGCCGGTAAGCGTCGTTCATGTCGTTCCACTTGTTCTCCATGTTTATTACCAGCAACTGGCTGTTGTCCTGAAGGGTGTTCTCGGCGTTGCGCACGGCCATTTTCTTCTTTTCATGTCGTGCGAGCCGCCCCACCAGCCCGAAAGCGGTATGCTGACCGTGGCGAAGCCTACCCACGACTGCTGGCTCTTGTCCATGAAGTTGTTGTAGAGGTAGCCGCCACCGATGGCCACTTGCGGCAGGTTTTCGCCCAATGACAGCTTGTATTGCAGTTTGTTGGCCTTCACGTTCTGCTCCATCAGGGCGTATTCGGCGGTGTTAGCCAGCGCGGCCGACGGCTCGGCGTATAATGTAAGCGGCGATTCGGGCAGTCCGCCACTCATGTCGGCCTCAACGTCTATGCTGTCTCCGGCGTGCCCGGTGTATTGTGCCAGCAGCAGTTTTGCCGTCAGCAGTGCGTTTTCCAGCGTTATGCGGTTGCTCCGTGTCTCGTTCTTGCGCAGGCTGACCTGCAGCAGGTCGTTCCTGTCTGTCACCCGGCGGCCACTGCTGCGTCGGCGTCCTTGGTGAACTTGTCAAGCTGCCGCTCTACGGCTTCAACCGTTTTCAGCTTCTCTTTCAGCATTGCCACCTGCCAGAAGTAAGTCTCGGCGGCAAGCACAACCTCGTCTTGCGACATGCGCCGTTGCAGACGGCTCGTCTGTACACCTACTTCGGCCAGTTTGTTGGAGTTCAGTATTCGTCCGCCCGCGAACAAGGGCATCTGCGCCGAGACGCTTCCCGATATTCCGTTCTTGAGCAGCCCCAGCTCCATTCCACCGCCCATGCTCATCTGTATAAGCTCGTCGTCGGCCATGAAGCCCATGCCCATGGCGCTTACGGTGGGGAAATACTTTGTGAAAGCCTGCTTCTTGGCCTGCCGTGCGGCCTCAACGTCGTTGGCGGCGTTCTTCATTTTCACGTTATGTTGCAGCGCGTCGCTGACACACTGGTCTACTGTCATCATGCGCTGCGCCGCCACTGTCGAGGCCGTAAGCAGCGCGGCAAGTGTCAATATGGTTGTTTTCATCGCTTTTTTTACTTAATTTTCTAAATTGAATGTCCACAAACAGCCCATAAACAGTCAAGTACGTGTTTGCCAATAAGGCATTTGTCTTTAACTTCTTAGCGACCGTAGGTAGCGGTAACTCCTTTAACTCCTTTAACTTCTTATGAATGGGAGCTTTGCGGACATTCATCTTTTTCCTGTCACGTTGTCATTGGTTCTCAATAGCCTCCACACGCTTGCGCCTCTCCGTGGTGCCGCGGAACATCAGCAGGTATGCGGCCGGCAGCACGGTCAGTATCAGCATCATGGTTATCAGCGTGCCGTAGCATATCACCGTGCCCATGGGCATCCACAGTCCGCTTCCGCCCAGAATCATCGGTATTACGCCCATTGACGCTGCGGCCGAGGTGAGGAATATCGGGCGCATTCGGCGTTGCGCCGAGTGGTATATGGCCTCTTCGGCGTGCATTCCTTCCGTCGCGCGCAGCTCCTCCGCGTAGTCGAACATTATTATTCCGTTGCGTACCAATATACCCATGAGGCTCACCACGCCCAAGATACACGTTATGCTGAGGTCTACGCCCTGTATCAATATGCCGGCGGCGGTGCCGAACAGGCATAGCAGCAGGCTCGCGAAGATGAGTGCCGCAATGCTTATCTTGCGGAAATGGAGCAGCAAGATGAAGAATATAATCACCGCCGCGATGGCTAATCCGCCAATGATTGAGGGCATCTTTTCAACGCTTTGTTCCTCTTCACCGCCGTAGCTGACGGTTATTCCGGCCGGAATGTTCATTTTGCTTACTAATTCTTTCACCTCTTTTGTAACGTTCATGGCGTTTGTTCCGCGTGTGATGTCGCTTTCAACGGTCACCGTGTACACGCCGTTGCGCCGCACAATCTGCCCGTCTTTCCATGCAGGGCGCACGTCGGCAACCTGCCTCAACGGCACCGTTGCCAGCCCTCCGGCAGCGGGAATGCGCTCGTCGGCTACGTCGGCGTTGGTCGCACGCTCTGCCTTCGTGCCTTTCAGAACTACGGGAATGTCGTCATCCCCCTCCCATACGGTAGCCACTGTCGTGCCGCTTCCGTATCTCATGGCCAGTGTCGACTCAACGGTGAGGTTGCTTACGCCGAGCCTTGACGCCTCGTCTTCCTTAAGGATGATGTCACCCGAGGCCAGAGGCTCGTTGCAGTCGATGTGCACCTGCGTCAGTCCGGGTATGTCCTTCATCCCGTCACACAGTTTCCCGGCCTGCGCCTTCAGCGCTCTCGAAGTTCTCGCCGCTGAGCCTTACCTCTACCGGATATACCGCCTCGCTGTAGCTAAGCTGCTTGAATCTTACGCGTGCGCCGGGGAAGTAGTCGCCGTATTTCGGCATGTACTCGTCCAGAAGTTCCTCGGTTGCCTCGATTCCGGTGGTGTTTACGATGAACTGTGCGTACGAGGTGCCTGCTATCTGCGGAGCGTATGCCGTGTGGAAGCGTGGCGAGGCGCAGCCCTTGAATGACGTTACGGACACTATGCGGCTGTCCTTGCGCAGCATGTTCTCCAGACTGTCGGCTATTTCCGCCGTGCGTTTGACCGACGTTCCGGTAGGAGTGTATATCTCGACGGCAAACTGGTTGCGGTCGGCCGCAGGCATCAGCTTCTGCGGAACGTGTGCCATCATCACCACGCCTGCCGCTATCGACACCACACCGAGGCCACCGTAACCTTCGGATGGGCGAAGCAGACGTCCAACAGCTTGTTGTATGACTTCTGGAGAACGTCCAAGAACGAGAACGGTTTTCTGCCGTCAGGTTTTTTCTTGCTCTCCATCGGCTTGCGGATAAACCAGAACTGTATGAACGGGACAAACAACGTGGCCACCAGAAGCGATACCATCAGCACGATGGTGACGCCCCACGGGAACATAACAATGAAGTCCTTGAACATTCCCGTAAGCGTTATGAGGAACGGGAAGAACGTAACCGTGATGGCTAGCGTGGCCGAGAAGATGGACTTGAAGAAGTGAGTGGTACTCTGGATGGAGGCGTGCCAGCGCGACATACCTGTCCCGATGCACTCCATGTAGTTGTCAATGATGATTATCGAGTCGTCGACTATTATTCCAAGCGACGCTATCAGCGCGGCCAGTGTTACTGTGTTAAGCTCTATTCCGAACGCATGGAACAGGCCGAGCGACGTGAATATGGTTATGGGAATGGTGAAGGCGGCCACCAGCGCTACTTTCATGGGCAGCAGGAGCATAACGACGATTACCACGGCGACGATTGCTATGAGCAGCTCTTCAAGGAAGTTGGCTACGCTGTCGCCCACCACTTTGCTCTGGTCTGTTATCCTGAATATGCTTACTCCAGCAGGCAACGTTTTCTGGAAGCCGGCCATTACCTTGTCGATGTCGTCGCCCATCTTGACGATGTTCTGTCCTTTCTTCATCTCTACGCTAAGGAGTATGCACTTGTGCCGTTGTTCGTGATGTACGAATCACGGCTTTGGGTATTCGCGGCGTACGTCGGCCACGTCTTTCAGACGCACAGTGTTGCCGTCGGGCGAGGTGTAGACTATTGTCTCGCGGATGTCGTACACCGAGTTGAGCGACTTCTCCACGTATATGGGTTCTACCGAGTCGGCGGTCTTGACGCGGCCTCCACTCGTGGTGAAGCCCTTCTGCGCCAGTGTGATGGCCAGTGTCTGGTCGCTCATGCCGTAGTGGGCGAGGCGTTCGTTGTCAACGTATATGGAGATTTGCTCCTGTCTCATGCCGCTCACGGTCATGCGTCCTACGCTCTCTATGCAGCGCAGGCTGTCCTTCAGTGCGTCCATATAGTCGGCCAGCTCGCGGTAAGTCTTGTCGTCGCTCTCCATCGTTATGAGCAGGGCAGAGGTGTCGCCGAAGTCGTCCATCACCTTTATGGCGAGCACGTTGCCGGGCAGCTGCGCCTTGAAGTCGGCCACGCCGTGCTTGAACTTGCTCCAAAAGGCGTCCTTGTCGGTGATGTCGTCATTGAGTTCCACCTGTATGTAGGCCATGCCGTCGCGGCTCTTTGATATGGTCTTGGCCTTCTTCACCTCTTTATATGTAAAGATATAGTCCTCCAAAGGTTTGGTAACCTGCTCTGCCATCTCGTCCGCAGGCACGCCGGGAGCCACCGCCACGACGATGCCCTGGCGCACGGTGAAGTCGGGAAACTCGTTCTTGCGCATGTCGGGCAGGCTGTATATGCCGAACGCCACGAGGCAGCAGACGACGAGGATGACTATCTTGCGGTAGTGCATCGCCCATTCAACGAAGTTGCGTTTTTGCTGTTTCATAATTGATTCTTATTTTAAATAACCACCGCACCACACCTGACACCCACTCCACCCCCCCGAAGGGAGGGAGCTTGATTAGCTTTAATTGATGGCTGTGTGACAGGTTGTAATAAGCCTGATGAGCCTGATAGGCCAAATGCGCCGCCGCAGACTACCAGAAAGGCATTCCAAGCTCCCTCCCTTTGGGAGGGTTGGGGTGGGTGTCTGGTGCTGTTGTTTGGGTGTTATTTTGTATGTTTCACTCTCATTCCTTCACTGACTTTCTGCGCCCCGGCTGTTATCACCATGTCGCCGTCGGCCAGTCCGCTTGTTACGGTCACTCCGTAGGCGGTGAAGCCGCCCACGGTTATGATGCGCTTCATGGCCTTGCCGCCCACGGCGAGCCATACGAACTCGTTGTTCTCGTCAATCTGCACGATGTGCGCCGGCAGAATGCACGCCGCAGGCGAGGTTCCGCCGCGCAGGGCAACGTCGGCCACCATGCCGGGCAGCAGCTTTCTGTCGGCTTTGGGCAGGCTTATCTTCACTTCATAAGAGCGCGACAGCGGGTCGGCGGCCACGCCTTTCTCCGTAACCGTGCCCTGCATGGATGCCCCACCAAGGGCTTCAATGGTTACGTCGGCCTTCTGTCCGATTGTGATTTGCGCCATTTCGTTCTCGGGCACGGCTATTTTCACCTTCATGCGGCCTACGGCCACGAGCTTCACCACCTGCGTTCCGGCGGCTACGTTCTGCCCCTTCTCTGCGAATTTCTTTGATATTACGCCGCTGAACGGGGCGTACAGGCGGCAGTCGGCGAGCTGCTTGCGTGCCGACTGCTCGGCTGCGTGGGCGCGTTCAAGCGCCGTCTGCGCCTCCACCCACTTTATTTCGGGCAGGGCGGCCTTCACCTGCGTTGTTTCCACTTTCACGGCCTTGCGTCCTGCGTCCCGGCCTTCGTCTTTCGTGCCGCACGCCGTGAGCATTACAGCTGCCAGCGCCAGCGTCAATGATTTGTAATACTTCATGTTTGTGTCCTTTTGTTTGAATTTTGCCGCAAAATTATATCCTTTTTCGCTTTCCCCGTGTTCCTGAAAAGCAGTGTTAATGTTCTGTTTTGGAACGAAAGGAAAAGCAGGACATAGCTGTTTGACTTTTGGACACGCTGCATCCGCATGCCGTTTTACCGTCATGCGTGCAGCATGTCACGACCGCTTGCCATGCAAAAGGCCGTCTTTCGTCTTGCGAAAGGCCACCTTTACACGCTGAAAGGCCATCAATTGCACGCCAAAAGGCCGTCTTTTGCAGGGCCGCCGCAGGCAGGCTGCGCAAACATGGCGGCAGCGGGACGTTGCGCGACGGACTGCAAACAGCCTCACACGGCGCGTGACGCAAGTCGCGTCACGATGCAGTTCGGGTCGCACACCTTATTTATACATGTCTAAAAGTAATGTCTTAATTTTCTTAAATGTTACCTTTGGGAAGCAGTCTGCGACTTTTAGATAACGCCTTTTCCGACAAAAATTCTTTTTCTTTGCAGGCAAAAAAGAATATGGATATAAAGAAAGTAAGACTTGACGACTATGAAGTGCGCGAGTTTCTGACGCACAGTAACGGCAAAATAGCCGTTGTGGACGAGCTTGGAAGCCTTTACATCAACAATGCGACCAAGTTTGAAGGCGTGTTCGTCATACTGTGTCAGGCAGGGCGGCTGACGCTCAACATCAACGGAAAAACTTATAATGCGCATACCAACGACGTATTAGTGTGCATGCCGGAAATCGTCACGCAAAACGTGCTTGTAAGCACAGACTTCCGCTTTTGCAGCATGTTCATTTCGTCCGACTACGCTTTCAACGCGCTGCCCGTGCAGGCGAAGGGGTGGAACGCGAGACGGTTTTTTGAGGAAAACCCCATCATCTCGGTTTCCGAAAAGGAGGCAAAAATGTTCAGCCAGTATTGCACGCTGATAAAATCGAAGTTCGAAGACACCGACAGCCGCAACCGCGACAAGATAATCGACGCGCTTATCCAGGCGTTTATCTACGACTTCGGCAACGCCCTTACCCGCAACATATCCTACGAGCCGCGCCCGATGTCGTCGGCCGAAGACATCTTCAACAGGTTCATCGTCATCCTTACGCAGGCTTATCCAAAGCGGCGCAAGGTGGCGTATTACGCCGACAAGCTTAACATCTCGCCCAAATACCTCTCCGTGGTGTGCAAAAAGACGTGCGGCAAGAACGCCTCGAAAATAATCGACGCCTGTGTGGTGAAAGACATCGAGGCACTGCTCAAAAGCACGCGGAAGTCGGTCAAGGAGATTTCAAACGAGCTGGAGTTCCCCAACACCTCGTTCTTCGGCCGCTACGTAAAGAAAAACCTCGGCTGCACTCCCAACGAACTGCGCCGCAGGCTCAACGGTGTGGGCGAATAGTTTTTCAATTCATAATGCACAATTTATAATTCATAATCGGGCTGCGCGGCGTGAAATAATGTGTGATTTTTGCCGTACCGCACCGTGATGGAGATAAAGTGTATTTGCAAAAGATGATTGAAAGCAGTGACATTTTTCAACGTTTGTTTTGATTTCAGCACCGATTTTGCTATCTTTGCTCCAAGTAATCATATACAAGGACAAATCATTGATGAGCAATTTCAGTTCAAGGCAAAGCAAGGCGGACAATGCACGTGAACGCGACCATCAGCGGCGTGACAGGCTGGCAGGGTATTTTTACGACCTGTCGAAGCTGAGTTTCGCCGGCTTGGTGATAGGTGTCATAACGCCGTTATTTACGGACGAAGGTGCCGTATTCCGACGCCGAAAGGGTCGAGATATGGAAGAAGCAGATGTCGCAAAACCCATATGATGTAATTCTCGGAGCGCGCTCCGCAGTCCTCCTTCCGTTCACCCGTTTGGGACTTGTCATCATCGACGAGGAGCACGAGACATCGTTCAAACAGCAGGACCCGGCGCCCCGTTACCATGCCCGCTCGGCGGCAATAATGCTCGCCGCGATGACTGGAGCCAAGACCTTGCTCGGCTCGGCAACGCCATCTCTCGAGAGCTGGAACAACGCCCGCACGGGCAAGTACGGCTACGTGCGCCTTGACAAGCGGTATAACGACATACAAATGCCCGAAATCACGGTTGTCGACATCAAGGACTTGCAGCGCCGCAAGATGATGAACGGCCCGTTTTCGCCGCTTCTCCTTTCGTGCATACGCCGTGCGCTGGACAACGGCGAGCAGGCAATCCTGTTCCAGAACCGCCGCGGTTTCGCCCCGATGATTGAGTGCCGCGAATGCGGATGGACGCCGAGGTGTGAGGCGTGCGACGTCTCCCTTACTTACCATAAGGCTCTGGGGCAGCTCACCTGCCACTATTGCGGCCGTACGTATGCCGTGCCCGAAGTGTGCCCGTGCTGCGGAAGCCGTGACCTCAGGGGGCGTGGCTACGGTACGGAGAAGGTGGAGGACAAGGTGATGGAGCTGTTTCCGGAAGCGCGTGTGGCGCGTATGGACCTTGACACGACGCGCACCCGCAATGCCTATGAGCGCCTGATAAACGACTTTTCGGCACACCGCACGCGGTCGATTATCTTCTGTCCGCTCAGCACCATGCCGCTTGCCAGTGGTATTCCGCTCAGCATGTCGCCCAGCTCCGTCTCGCTTCTCTCCTCGTCGTAACGCAGGTTCGGCTGTATGTACTCGTTCAGGTTGCACCGTTGCAGCGCCTGTTTCTGCGCGGCTATCTTGGGGTCTGAGAACAGTTTTTCATACGCGGTCATGGTTGAGTACATGCACATTATCTCGATGTTGGCGGCCTTCTTGCCGTTGACCACCCTCACCATCTTCATCGTGTCGCGGCTTATCTCAGAGTATTCCGGGCGCGTTCATTATGCCGGCTGGTACAGGCGGTGCAGCCGGTCGGCGATGGTCGCCACGTAGCCTGGCGTGACTCCGGGTATGCCGTCCTTGTATTTGGCCGTGAACCTGGCTATCTGCTCCTTCTCTACCTTTGCGTCATAGTTGTAGTAAGGCTCGAAGGCGTCGGCTATGCTGTCCTGTTCTTCCTTTATGGTCTCTTCCGTCTTGTAGATGGGGAAGTCGAACTTGGCTATGAGCGAGCCGTACATCCACGGCTTGCCGACGTCGTAGCGGAACTGCGGGCCACTGTTGCGCGACAGGAAAAACACAATGATGCCTACTGTCACCATCACCAGCAGCGTGCATGCCAGCCACCGGCTCCAGGGCTTTCCGCCTGTATTGTCGAACTTTATCATTTTGTCTTGCGTTGTATTCTTGCCCTGCGAAAATACTAAAAAATAATATTCCACTTTGGCAAAAAAACAGTAATTTTGCACAAAAAATCAAGTGTATGGGGGCTGACTTGCGGCCGGCTGCATTCTGCCGGGCCGCCGGACGCTTTCCAAAAGGCGGCCTTTTGCAATGTAAAAGCATGTTTTGCACGCTGAAAGCCACCTTTTGCAGGCCAAAAGACGGTCTTTTGCAAGCCGTAGGGCAACGCGCTGACTGTCAGCGGATTACGGTTCGCCTGAAAGACGGCGGCGCGTCAACCCGCAACTTGTCACTTGTCGACTCGTATCTTGTCACTTGTCGACTTGCCCCTCGTCACTTGTCAACTATTAAAGACATGGAAGAAAGAAAAAACAAGGGTGCGCTTTTGCGCCCAGTCCTACGGGTGCGCTCCACATCGGCGGAGTGCGCACCGCGCTGTACAATTACCTCTTCGCGCGCCAGAGGGGCGGCGAAATGGTG
>VOFD01000664.1_pt1 | contig 64001 bp, 66 predicted proteins | sample 5384101 | NCBI WGS metagenome assembly VOFD01 (sample SAMN12384723, study PRJNA508395) | human gut metagenome | isolation source: healthy gut C | host: Homo sapiens
GCTGGACACGCGCAACCACTTTGTGGCGAACCTGCGGGCCGTCTGGCCGGATCACGCCGTGCTGGGCCTTGCCATTGCGGCAGACCCCTATGCCTACGAGCAGAACGACGAGATGTGCCGGGTGTTTGCCCAGAGCTTTGCGAACGCCCACCTGCCCCTGACGGCGCTCATCCCCTGCGATGCCCGCAATGCCGAGGAGATCGGTTCTCTTCTGCCCCAAAGCGGCTTTGTGATGCTGTGCGGCGGGCACGTGCCCACCCAGAACCACTTTTTTTTGCTCAGCTGGGCCTGCCGGGGCTGTTCCACAACTACCACGGCATCGTGCTGGGCGTGTGCCGGCAGCATGAATGCCGCCCACATCGTGTACGCCGCGCCCGAGGAACCGGGCGAAGCCGCCGACCCGCACTACTCCCGCTGGATGAACGGCCTTGGCCTGACCGAGACCCGCATCCTGCCCCACTACCAGTTCATCCGGGATCATGTGCTGGACGGACAGAAGGTGGAGGACATCGCCCTTGCCGACAGCAAAAAGCGGCATTTTCTCGCTTTGCCGGACGGCTCGTATATCCTGTGCGCCGACGGCAGCGAGGCGCTGTACGGCAGAGGCTGGTACTTTGCGGACGGGATGATGGAAGAGATCAACGAAGACGAAGATGTGCTGCCGCTGCGGTAACAATATGAATAAAAAAGAAGCACGCAGATGCGTGCTTCTTTTTTTATGATGTTCTGCTGCGCAGAAATGAGGTTGCTGCGCAAAATGATGTGTGCTATCGCACATTCTATCATGCCCCGCAGGCAGACATCATTGCGCATACAATGCGCACATCATTCCGCCGCAAGGCGGACAAAGGGCGCTATTGCGTTAGCGTCGCCGTGGCGGACGATGGAGTAAGTGATGTCGCAGTAGGGCTGGATGGCGGTGCTCTTTTCCACGGTGGAGATGAGCAGTACCTGCAGCTGCAGGCGGCGGAACAGCTCCATCATGGGGCGGATGCGGTCGCTGGTCATCTTGCTGAAGGCTTCGTCCAGCAGCACAAGACGGATGCTGTTCTCGCTCTTCTCATAAATTTGCAGAAGGCTGGCGCAGATGGCCACATAGAAGGGGGCCTGATTCTCGCCGCCGGAGGAGTCGCGGCTGACGCGGGACAGATACGCCTGCTGGCCGGTGACCCGGTTGGTCACCTTGATGTCATAGTCCAGATAGGTGCGGTAGTCCACATAGTCCGAGAGGGTCACGCCGCCGGTGCGGCGTCCCTCCTGACGGGCGCGGGTGTTCTCATCCACGTCCGCCATGATCTTTTCCATCAGCGCATCCACCTGCCGCTCGTAGGCGGGGTCGGCGGTGGCGGCAAGGTTGTCCAGCGAGTCGCCCTCGGTCATCTGCTGGTTGCCCTTGTCCACGATGACCTGATAGAACGCAGCCAGCTGCGGGTCGCGGCTGGGCTCCAGCTCAAAGCGGTAGACCTCCTCGCCGTAGGTCAACTGCTCCATCACCTTGTTCAGCTCCCTGAATTGCCGCCGTGCATTGAAGATGTCGTCCTTCATGCGGAACAGGATGTCCTTGCGGAAGCGGTCCTTGCAGTCGCGCTGGGCCTGCTCCAGACGGGCGGCGTAGCGTTCCAGGTCGATGCGCACAAGGCTCTCGTGCTGGGCACGGTACTGGTCCAGCCCCGCCAGACCCAGCGGGTAATCACAGACATAGTGCTCGTTGTAGGCCTTCTGCGCGGGTTCCAGCGTGCCGGTCAGATAGACGGCCAGCGCATCGTCCAGCTTGGCCTGCGCCTTTTCCGCAGCCTGTGCGGCGGCGCGGGGCTTATCTGCCGGGGCCAGCGCCAGCATCCGGGTGCGGGCCAGCGGCTCCACCAGCGGATGCGCCGCAAAGAAGTTCCGGGCCGCGTCGGCGCTCTGCTGTGCCGTCTCCCCGGCCTTTTTCTGTTCGGCTTCGCAGGAGGCCAGCTGCTTTTCGCAGACGCGGATGTCGCCGCCTGCCGTCTCCACGGCGGCGCGGGCGGCGTCCCACGCGGCTTCCCGGGCCTCTTCTTCCTTGTAAAGCTGCTGCAGCATCGGGTTCTCGCGGCACTCGGTGAGCTTTGCTTCCTGCTCGGTCACAGCATTCTGTGCGGCAGTCAGTGCGGCACGGGCATCCCACAGCGCAGTCAGCTCGTCCAGTGCCGTGCCCCGCAGCAGGGTCTGGTACTGGTTATAGGCGGCTTTCAGGTTCTGTTCTGTCTGGGCGGCAGCACGGGCGCTTTCCCCCAGAGCTTCCAGCTCGGCCGCCAGCGCCCCGGCGCGGGCGCGGCGTGCGTCCAGGCCGATATACCGCTGGGGCGTGCGGAAGCGTTCCAGCCGGAACGGATGGTGGCGCAGCAGGTCGCGGGTGGCGCTGTCCGGGTACTGTTCCAGCGTATCCGGTGTGTCACAGCAGACGATGCGGCCCAGAATGGTCTCCGCGTACTGGGCGGCCAGCGGATTTTCACTGGGGACCTGCGCGGCCAGACTGTCCGGGGCGATCTTGTCCGTCCGGCGGTTGGCCTTGCGGATGCCCGGGGTATCCAGCAGGCTGATGGGCCCAACTTTCTCTTTCAGGGCCACAAAGGCGCTCTTGGCGGCGGCATAGTGGGCAGGCGGCACCAGGATGTCAAAGCGGCGGTCGCCGAGGCAGGCTTCCACGCAGTCCTGCCAGCTCTCGTCCTCCACGGTCAGCAGCTCACAGAAAATTTTCGCATCCGGCTGCATGCCGCGGCTCTGGAGCTCCGCGTTCACGGCATCCCGCACACGGGTGGCGGCATCGCCGTGGGGGTACACCCACTTGCCGCCGGACACGGCGTCCAGCTCGGCGCGCTTGTCCGCCTGCTCTTTGCGCAGGGCGGCGGTGTTCTGCCGGGCAGCAAAGTAGGCTTCCTCCAGCGGTTTTTCCTGCGCGGAGAGCCATGCGGTGAGCTGCGGCAGAGTGTCCGCCGTCAGCTCTTCGGCCTTGATGCCGGCAGCAAAGCCGCTGCGGCGCAGCACAGCCAGCAGGCTCTGGGTGCGGGCAAGGGCACTTTCTGCCTTTTCGGCTTTGCGTGCGGCGGTATCCAGCGCTGTTTTGCGGCGGGAAAGCTCCTCGGTCAGGGCATCCAGTGCCCGGCCCTCGCCGCTGGCGGCGGCACTGTGGGCCGAAAGATAGGCCCGGCGGGCTTCCGCTTCGGCATTTTTGGCCGCCGCATAGCGGGTGTTCAGCTGTTCCAGCTGGCGGCGGCCCGCATCCAGATGCTCCTGCCAGACGGTCTGTTCGCCGCCGTCGGCAGCGGCGCGGGCCAGCAGCGCCGCGCCCCGGTTCACAAGGGTCTGGGTCTGCTTTTCGGCAGCTTCGCGGCCAAAATCCACGATCTCTTCCAGCGCGTTGGCGCGGGTCTGGGCTTCGGCCAGCACAGCGTGCAGGTTTTCCAGCTCCAGCCGGTCGCCCTGCAGTGCTTCCAGATCAAGTTCGGGCTGAGGCAGGATGTACTGATATAAAAATTCCCGGAAGTTGGGGATCTCGTCCATGCTGGTGCCCATCTGGAACACTTCGTTGAACTTCTTGCCCAGCGGGCTTGCCGCCCGGCCGATGCCCAGCGCCCGGCAGATGCGGTCACGGGCTTCGCCGGGGCTGCGGGTGTAGGAGAGTCGGCCGACGGCGGGCTTGAAGTCCTCCTTGGAGCTGGGGGCGCCGGTACGGGGGTCGATGAAGGGCAGCTGCTCGAGGGTGCAGCCGTCCTCGGAGAGATACCAGGTCTGGTCGCCGGGGTGCAGTTCCTGCATGGGGCCTTCCGACTCCACCCGGACGGCGATGACGAAGGGGGTGCGCTTGGCACTGTCCCAGAACTCCGCGCCGATGTAGGCAACGGTGCGGCCGGGGCGGCGGTAAGCGTTTTCCCCGCGCTGCTTCGCGTGGACCGAGCCCTGCAGGGTGCGGCCGCTCTTCTTATTGCCCAGGGCATTGAAGTTGCGGTTGGTGGTCAGGCAGTAGCGGATGGCATCCAGAATGGTGGTCTTACCCACGGCGTTCACGCCGATCATATAGGTGAGCCGTGCGCAGTCGAAGGTGACATTTTCAAAGTTGTGCCAGTTGATAAGCTTCAGCCGTTTGAGTTCGATCATTCTTCACCCTCCCCTGCTTCTTCCGGTCGTTCATAAAGGCCAAGCTCTGTGCGGGTGCGGGCAGATTCTGCCGCTGCATCCGCAAGGTCGGCATCCGGCAGGGCCAGCAGCACGGTGGGAAATACTTCAATGCGGCTGTCCAGCCCGGAGAGCCGCCCCACAGGCCGGGCCAGATTGTACCGGCGCAGGGTGCGCATGAGGTTTTCCAGCGTTTTCTGGTCCAGACGGCGGGGCAGATTCATCTTCTGCAGCTCGGTCTGCACCTCTTCCACCGTCACCAGCACCTGATCGGCACTGGCCGCAAGGCTCTCGCGCTTTTGCAGGTACAAAAGCCGCAATACCAAAAGCAGGATGCTCTCGTATTTCAGCAGCCGGGCCTGACTGCCCTCGTGGCCGTTGACCAGAGCCGCCGCCTGCAGGGGTGCCGGGTACAGCAATACAGAATAGCCCAGCGGGGCGAACACAGCGCGCACCTCGTCCAGATGGTCCTGCACATAAAGATATTTCGACCGCTGATTCTCCACGCTGCCCAGCAGAAAGCAGTGGTTCAGCAGGTAGTTTGCGGTTTCTTCCAGCATGTTAATGGTTGCCATTTTCTTCCTCCCTGCGGCGGGTGAGGATAAAGTCCTCAAAGCGGAAACCGCCGCGCTCCACCCAATTGCCGGTGAGCTGAATGTCATAGTCCCGGTGCGGCGACTGGGAATAGGTATGCAGGCCGATGATGCGGGCAAAATCGCCCGGGTATTCCTCTGCCAGAAGTGACGCGTTCACCTGCGGGCGGGCGGCAAGGGCCTGCCGGGCCAGCAGGGCCACGTTCTCCTCGGTAACGGCAAGGCGGGCGTAATCCAGCAGCAATTGCTGCTCTTTTTTGAGCTGTTCCGGATCGAATACCTCGGTGCGCACCGGGGCCAGCGGCTCGGCGGTGCGCTGGGCAGCGGGCGGGTACAGAAATTTCTCCCCGAACACTGCCGCCGGGTACAGATGCAGCCGCTTTGCCACCGGGCCGTCGTCCGGCTCAAAGAGCTGGTCCGGGAGTGCGGATGTCCTCGGCGTACCGACGCAGCAGGGCGGTGACGCTGCCCTGCGCCGAACGGTCGCTCAGCAGCAGGAACTGCGCCCGCTGCACGGCCCGCTTGCGGTAGCGGATGTGGCTTGCATCGATCTCGCGCATGAGCAGGCTCATCTCTTCCAGCGCGTCCCGCTGCTTCTGGATGAGTGCCTTCACCCGGGGCGCAGCCTCGCCGGGGGCGCAGCGCTCCACCCGGGCATAATCAAAGGCCAGCTGCGGCAGGTAGTTCTCCTCGCAGTCGTCCAGCTCCTCTTCCAGATAGGCGCGGTAGTTGAACAGGTTGTCGCTGGTCTTGAAGCGGTGGTAGGCCGCCGCCACCACCTTTTCCTCGTACTGGTCGAACAGTTCCAGCACCTCCTGCGGGGTGCGGTTGCGGGTGAGCCGGTCGATATAGTGGCCGATGGAGGCATTGAGCGCCCGGAGAGAGCGGTTCAGCGCGTCAAGGTCTGCGTCCACCTCCCGCAGAACGTTCTCATAGGGGCTTTTTTCCTGCCCGATGCTGCCCAGCAGCTGCCATGCCTTGTACAGCTTTCCGGTATAGGTAACTACGCGGGGGTTCAATATTTCTTCCAGCGCTTCCAGCAGCGGCGTTACCTCCGGCACAAAGGCAAGGGACGCTTCCCCCTCGTAGCTGCCGGGCTGCTCTTCCAGCCAGCCGGTGCGGCGCAGCCGCAGCAGAAAGCCCACGGCCAGCGTGTGAGGGTCGCGGGTGGGCTGCTCTTCCTCATCGCCCGCACCGTCGGCATCCAGCGCAAGGGGCTTTGCCAGTGCGGCAAAGTAATCCTCGGCACGCCAGACGGCCTCCGCACGGGAAATGCTGTAATCCGCCGTGTGGCGGCACTCCTCCCAGAGCAGAAGCAGCAATTCCGCATAAAAAGCCCGGTTCGGCCCCGCCAGCGGGCGGAACAGCCGCGGGGACACCAGTTCAAACAGCTGCATGGAAACGTCCTTTCCTGTTCACATCAGAATACGTTTTTATTGTACCACAGCGGGCGGAGTTTGTCACAAAAAGGCGAAAAAAAGCCTGCCGGGTGGGCGGGAGGATTTGAAATGCGCGCCGCGTGCGCTTTACGCATAAGCAGCGGAAGAATTATTTTAAATTTGCAATGCTGGAAACTCTGCGGATTTTCCAGCATTGCCTTTTCACAGGGAGGGGTCGCAGCAGGAAACGGCACCTCTGCCAAAAGGCGCAAAAAAACCCCGGGGAGCGAGTGCTCCTCGGGGCAACAAAACTTTATTAACTACGAATCGTACCTTCACACTTGATGGCAATGCCAATGTAAGTCTTGCCATTGGAGGCCGTGTAGGTTGCAACACCGACATCTTTCATGGTAGACAGCTTTCCAGAAGGAGTGCCGGGGGTCACATTCTCCAGGACATCATCCAGTTTTGCCTTGAATTCATCGTTAACTTCCAGCGGCTTTACATCTTTCAGTTCAGCTTTTGTAACCGGTGTCAGCATTCCATCCATTTTATTCGGGTCAAATACATACATCACAAAAGAAACAGTGTTTTCAGTTTCATTCACATTGAGGTCAGAAACACACTGCATGTATTTGGCCGTTCCGCTTTCATCATTCTGCACATACGGAACATCTTCTGCTTTGATAACGCCAGTATCATCCGTTTTGGCCAGAACGGCACGAACCTTGCTCTGCAGATCGGCATTATTGCTGTAGCTTGTGCCATTGACAGTATTCAGATACTTCAGCACCTTGCTCTCGATCTCATTCGAGCTGTTTCCACCAGCGCCACCGCCGCACGCGGTGAGCATTGCCAGAACCATCACGCCGGCCAGAAGGGCGGCTGCGAAACGCTTGAACATTTTCATTGTAATGTTCCTCCTGTTTTCAAATTCTGACGGTTTGGGCGACCCCAAATCGCTTTACCCGTCTGAATTTATTTTAGCCATCCCCCCCGCATGTCAACAGGCATATCGCCCAAATTCCGCAGTTCTTTTTTGGCAATTGTCCCTAAACGCAAAAAAGCCCCGAGGGGCGGGACGGACTCCTTCCGTCAAACCCTGCGGGTTTGCCACCTCCCTCAGTGAGGGAGGCAACCCTCTCAGTCATCGCTGCGCGATGCCAGCCCCCAAAGGGGGGGAGCTTTTAGGCATCTGACGGTTTGCAGCAAATAAGCTCCCCTCTCGGGAGCTGGCACGCCGTAAGGCGTGACTGAGAGGGTTCAAACGCAAAAAAGCCCCGAAGGGCGGCCTTGCAGCCACGCTCCGGGGGAAAGGGTGATAGATTTTTACTTGTAGTAGTTCTTAATGCGGATGGTGATGCCAATGTAGCTCTGCTCGTTGTTGCTCTGGACCACCACGCCTATATTCGACCAGATGCCATCCTGACTCACGTTGCCGTTGACATCCGTTTTAATATACCGCGAGATATAAGTCAGAACCGTGCTCAGGAACGTATTCTCATAGTTGTGCCGGGCAGTAATGGTAACAGCCAGATCATTTCCCACTTGATCTTTATAGAACTTGTACGCTCCTGCATAGCCGAGAAGTTTATACTGGAGAGACTCATCCAGTCTTCTTTCAGCCACTGCGCGGAGCTCTGCGTCATTGGTCACCTGGACGCCCTTCTCCTGACTGATCTGGGCCAGTACTTTCTGCTCTTCGGTTGGGCCGCCGCCACCGCCGCAGGCCGTCAGCAGGGCCAGAGCCATCACACCCACCAGAAGCAGGGCAGCAAATTTCTTCAGCTTTTTCATTGTAAAGCGCCTCCTGTCATTTCAAGATTTTGTTGATTTGTCTCATTTCAGTGCTGTTTTTTCGCACTACAGAACGGGTGTCGTTCTGGCCTTATTTTATCCGACAGCAGTTGGTTTTGTCAATTGAGAAGATGCATAAAGTTTCCGAAACATTTTTGTTCAAAATCAATGAAACAGCGACTTTTTTGTTGCAGTATTGAGATACACTGTCCTTATTTCGCAAAGGTTCTTTACCGTGCTGGAAAATCTTCTTCCAGCCGGAAGCTCCATGCTGTTTTTTTCCGGGGCACAGTCCTTCCCGGTTTGAACAGATGTTGTGTTCCGATCCATCTTGATCCATCTTATCCATCTTTCAGAATCCTTTCAAAAAATTACGATTTTACACAATTCTACCATTTTTGCATGGTAAAATAAGGTCGTAGAAAAAACAAAGGATGTGGCTCAATATGCAACACTGTCCCGCCCGCGCGGCACAGCGGCTGGCGGCGGCAGTTCTGGCGCTGTGCCTTGTGCTGGCTCTGGCCGTTCCCCACGCACACGCAGCTGCCCTGCAGGAAACGCACGGCATCCGGATGCTGGACTTCAGCACCAGCCAGATCCTTTCCATCGGCAACCAGACCTCCGGCAAATGCAGCTGGTACGCCTTGCGCTATGCACGCACCATTCTGGATGGAAAAGTTTCCTCCGGCAGCGGCATGTGGTCAAACGGTGCGGTCTGGTCGGCGGGCGGCTACTACGGTTATTCCGGCAGCCTGTCCGAGTGCCTGCAGAAGCTTTACACCGAGCTTTCCGCCGGGAAGCCGGTGATCGTGCATCTGAAAAACACCGCGGTGAGCGGCGTAAAACGGCACACGAACCGCACCTCCACTTATGAATACCACCTGACCAGTTCCGGCTGGAACGAGGTGAACTACCCCCATATCGCCACCAGCGCCGCCTATGGCCACTGGGTCTGCGTGGTGGGCATCCGCCCGGATGCAGACCCCGCGAACCTGAAGGAGAGCGATTTCTACGCGCTGGACCCGGCCCGTGTTTCCGCAAACGGCACTCTGGCCGTGACCCGGCTGCTGGACGGCACCATCTGGACAGAAAATTCCCCGCTGAAAACAGCAGGTTGATAAATTTAGAAAGAGCAAAAAAGCTGACGCTTTCGCGTCAGCTTTTTTGTTTGCAGTTCAGATCAATACCCTTTTACCGAGAAGCCCCGCTCCCATGGGTCGGGCGGCAGATCCTTCTGGCGGATGCCGGTGATCTGGATATAATCGCTTTTCTGGATCATGGCGAACAGTCGCAGGAACTTTTCCGGGTCGCCCTGCACTTCCAGCGTCACGCTGCCGTCGTCCTCGTTCTCCACCCAGCCGGTCAGGTCCAGCGTCTGGGCCGCGTAGCGGGCGCGGTAGCGGAAGCCCACCGCCCTGCACCTGCCCTTCGATGGAATAGCGGCGGCGCACCGTGCCTTCCGGCAGGGCGGGCGGCGTGCGATCTTTTTTGTTTAAAAGGTTGAACATAGCATTTAAACCTTTACCGGGCTCGCCCTCTCCGTCATTGCTCCGCAATGCCACCTCTCCCAGAGTGAGAGGCTTTGGCAGTCCATGCAACGTTTGCGGTTTTGCCAAGGGCTCCCCCTTTGGGGGAGCTGTCGAGCAAAGCGAGACTGAGAGGGCGAGGAAGCTTTCCTTTCCCTCAAAGCTCCTGATAGGCGGTCATCAGCGCCGGGATGAACTGCTTTTTGCGGCTCACCACACCGGGCAGGGTAAAGCTGCCGTCCTCGGCAGGCTGGGTCTCAAAGCCGTCCGAGAGCACCTCGGAAGCATAGCGGCCATCGCTGATGACCACGCTCTCCTCCTTGGGCACGTCGGTGAGCAGCATGTAGATATCCTCCACATTCTGCTTGTTGCGGGCCTCTTCGAGGTAGGGCTGGAGCAGTTTCTCGGCCGCAAGGAGGTTCTTGCGGGTCATGTAGCTGCCCTGTGCCACGCCAAAGCGGACGTCGCCGCACATGAACACCTTGAAATCCTGCAGGAACACCTCCTCCGCGGTCTTGCCGTCCAGATTCTCGCCGGCTTCGAACATCTCAAGGGCAAACTCGTCAATGTCCACACCCGCGATCTTTGCCAGCCGCTTTGCAAGCGGCCACATCAGTGGGGGTGCAGGTGGGGCTGCGGAACACCAGCGTGTCCGAGAGGATGGCTGCCAACAGAAGGCCTGCGATCTGCGGTGCGGCTCGATCTCCATATCGTTTTCATCGTACATCTGGGTGATGATGGTGGCCGTGCAGCCCACCGGCTGGTTGCGGAAGTACACCGGGCCGTCCGTTTCCAGGCTGCCGATGCGGTGATGATCGATGATCTCCAGAATTTCGGCCTGATCGAAGCCCTCCACGGCCTGAGTGGCTTCGTTGTGGTCCACCAGGATGATGCGGCGTTTTTGCAGATTGATGATGTTCCGGCGGCTGACCATGCCGCAGTACTTGCCGTCCTCGTCGAGGACGGGGAAGTACCGGTGGCGCACCTTGGTCATAACGCGGGTGACGTCCGACACCGGGGTGACGAGGGTGAATTTGACGATGTCGTCTCTGGTCATGTAGTAGGAGATGGGCGCGCACTGGCTCATCAGCTTACCGGCGGCGTAGGTGTCCACCGGGGCCGACATGATGGCCACGCCCATTTCCTCGGCAATGCGCTGGATGGTGCGGCCCACCTTGGAGCCGTTGCAGATGATGAGCAGCGACGCTTCTTTTTCAATGGCGCAGAGCTGGCTCTCGTAGCGGTTGGTCAGGATCACGATGTCGCCTTTTTCCACGGCGCTTTCCAGCATTTCCGGGGTGGCGGTGCCGATCTTGATGTGTCCCGTGGTGCACACGTCGTCCTCGCGGCCCACCACCATGGTGCCGCCCAGCGTCTCCAGAATATTGCGGTAGGTGGTCTGGCTCTTGGCCAGGATGCCGGTGTCGAACACGTCCATGTTGGCGGTGGCGATATCTCGTTGTCCGGGCTGGACCGTGATCGATCTGCTTGTCGCGCCTCCCACGCCGTTGTCGGTGTCCAGGTGGTGGGCGGGGATGCCGGGTCGCGGATCTGGGTTCACGTCCGCTATCTCATTTACCACAGTGCACTCCCCTCTCCTGCAAAGCGCAGTGCACCTCAGGTTTATTTTATCACAATTGCCTGCACGGGTAAAGTGGAACAAACACGCTGCGGCGCGGCTTTTCCGCCTGCCGCAGTCCTTGACAGACCCTGCAAAAAACGGTAAGCTTTACCTGAAAAAAGCACAAATGGAGGCATCTATGAAGAAACAGTTTTTCCGCATCATCTCCTGCTGCGTGCTGCTGGCCTGCCTGTGCGCCCTGCCCGCCTACGCACAGGAACCCAAGGCCGCACAGCCCGCCGCAAAAGAGGATAAGGTGGTAACAGACGTCACCGGTTCTGCCGACCTGATGCGCAATGTCGTTGGCTTTACCACCAACTTTGGCGGGCCGTACCACTTTGCGCAGGCAGACCACAAGTCCCCTGCGCAGGCCTACGGTGATGCCCCTGCCGAGGGAGCCGTTGCGGTGCTGCGGCTTTTTGCCCGCGCCGATGACCACGGCGATGTTCCCCTCAACACCAGCGGACACAGCTTCCTCACCATCACCAATGTCTCGGAGCAGGATATCAATGTGGGCGGACTGCTCATTGCGCCGGATACGTCCATCACCGTAAGCACCCGCGGCAACCGCTGCGAGCATTCCGGCATCTGGTACAATCTGGAGGGCTACTACAAATATTACCTGAACGCTTCTTACTATCAGAATCTTTACGGCATTCAGGTCTCACTGGACCAGAGCCAGCTGGACACGGTAAATCTGGCATTGGCCAACGCAGACCACTGGTCGGCCATTTACAACTGCACCTCGTTCTCTGCGGGCCTCTGGAATGCCGTGTGCTCCGATACGCTCTGCGCCGGTGTGCCCGAGACCCCGGCCGACCTGAAAGCGGACATGCTGAGGAAGTACCCAGACAAGACGGTGTTCGGGCCGTATGATTATATCGTATATTATGGCACCAGCCTGACCCCCAGTCAGGAATTTTCCTGACAGAAGATTCAACACCCTGATGATCCAGATCATGACGCGCTGGCCACCGGCGGCGCGGTGGTCAGCTTCAACACCCTGATGATCCAGATCATGAGCGCGCTGGCCACCGGCGGCGCGGTGGTCGCGGTGGTCACCAGCCAGTACATCGGCCACCGGGAAGAGAAGAACGCCCGGGCCTCAGCCGCACAGATCCTGTTCATCGGCGCTTCAACATCCTGTTCATCCTGTCCAGCTTCAGCCTGCTGGTGGCCGCCGTTGTGGTGGCGGGCCGCCATGCCATCCTGCGGGGCATCTTCGGCTCCATCGACGCCGACGTCATGCGCTACGCCGAGACCTACTTTCTGCTCTCAGCCCTGAGCTACCCCTTCATTGGCCTGTACAACGCGGGCGCGGCACTCTTCCGGGCGCAGGGCAACAGCAAGGTGAGCATGATGTCCAGCCTGGTGATGAACGTTGTCAACATCGGCGGCAACGCCGTGCTGATCTACGGCTTCAAAATGGGCGTGATGGGTGCCGCACTGGCCAGCCTTGTGTCCCGTGCCATTGCCTGCGTGGCTGTGCTGTACCTGCTGCAGCGGCCCGCCTGCCCGCTGCGGGTGGACGGCCTGCAGGCCCTTGCCCCGAAGGCACGGCTCATCCAGCAGATCCTGCGGGTGGGCATCCCGGCCGGCATCGAGAACGGCATGTTCCAGATCGGCAAGCTGTCGGTGGCCAGCCTCACCAGCACTCTCGGCACCGCCGCCATCGCCGCCAACGCCGTGGCCAACACCACCACCACCTTCCTGAACATCCCGGCCAGCGCCGTGGGCCTTGCTGTGCTCACCGTGGTGGGCCAGTGCCTGGGCGCAGGCGAAAAAGATCAGGCCGTGTATTACTCCCGCCGCCTGATGCTGTTTGCCTACTGCGGCGCATGGTTCATGAACCTTTCGGCCTTCCTGTTTGCCAACAAATTTGCACTGGGCCTGTTCAACCTCTCGCCGGAAGCCTACGCCATGGCGCTGGAAGTGATGGTGTGGTTCAACATCGTTTCGCTGTTCATCTGGCCTTCCAGCTTTACCATGCCCAACATCCTGCGTGCGGCAGGCGATGCCCGCTTTACCATGACCGTGAGCATCGTGTCCATGTGGGTCTTCCGGGTGGGCTTCTGCTACCTGTGGGTGCTGGCCTTCCACGGCGGCCTGCTGGCCATCTGGATGGGCATGTATCTGGACTGGGCGTTCCGCTCCCTGTGCTTCTTTGTACGCTTCGTGCGCGGCAAGTGGCTGGAACAGCAGGTCATCTGAATCTTTCCGCATTTTTTATAAGAGCCTGCCGCGAAGGCAGGCTCTTTTTACGCAATACGCACAAATAATTTATTTGTTTTTCAGCAATGTTGTCTGCTTTCATTCTTGTTTTTGTCACATTCCCGGCGTATAATTTCACAGTGCTAAGAGCTTTCACTTCTGCAAAAAGGAGGCTTTTTCAATGAAACGCAGTTGGTTTTCGCGCCATCCGCTTTGCTTCATGGCGCTGTATCTCATACTTTATCTTTCCGCATTCAATTTCCTGAACACCCAGATCCATATGCCGCACATCCTCGTGCACTGCCGGCTGGACGATCTGATTCCCTTCTGCAAATATGCGGTCATCCCCTATTTTGCATGGTTTCCATGGATCCCCTTCACCCTGTTCTACCTGCTGTGGAAGGCCCCGCGGGAGGACTTCTGGCGGCTGTGCCTGCCGCTGTTCAGCGGTATGACCATCGCACTGGCCTGCTATGTGATCCTGCCCACCGGGCTGGACCTGCGCCCCTGCTATGTGCCGGGCACCGATCTTCTTGCCCGTGCCGTGCGGTTGCTGTACCGCACCGACACTACCCATCAATGTCTGCCCGTCCATCCATGTGTTCAACTCGGTCACGCTGATGCTTGCCTATCACCGCTGCCGCATCTTTGAGGAGCCCCGCCGCCGCTGGATGCGCCCGGCCGCTGATGTGCTGTGCTTCTCCATCGTGTGTTCCACCATGCTGCTCAAGCAGCACAGCTGCATCGATGCAGCGCTTGGCGCTTTGCTGGCGCTGGCACTGGATACCGCGTTCAGCCGTATGATGGACACCAACGATCTGCCGCAGATGCGCCGCATCTGAATCTCTATAAAAAAGAAATGCGCTGTCATCGGGGGACAGCGCATCTCTTTTTTTGTTCAGAACAGATTCTCCGGCAGGCAGACATCCTGCTTTGGCACCTTTGCCCAGGAAAAACCTGGGATGAGGCTTTCCGGCGTGCAGGGCGCCGGTTCCGGCTGCAGGCCGTAGGCATAGGCCAGCTTGCCCACGATCTCCTGCGCGGTATACTTTTCCCGCAGGTTTTCCAGACTCTGGTCGCCGTCGCGCTTGGAGAGCCGCCGCCCATCCGGAGGCCAGCAGCAGCGGGCAGTGGGCAAACCCCGGTGCCTGCAGGCCCAGCAGGCGGTACAAATACAGCTGCCGTGCCGTGGACGAAAGCAGGTCTGCACCGCGCACCACTTCGGTAACGCCCATGCGGGCATCGTCCACCACCACGGCCAACTGATAGGCGAACACGCCATCCGCCCGGCGCAGGTAGAAGTCACCGCAGTCGTGCAAAAGATTTTCGGTGTGCGGGCCCATGCAGCCATCCACAAATGTGATGTCCTCGTCCGGCACCATCAGACGATAGGCAGGGGCCTTCTTTTTGCGTTTTTCCTCAATTTCGGCAGCGGTCAGGCCGCGGCAGGTGCCCGGATAGACCACGTTGCCGTCCGAGGTATGGGGCGCGCTGGCCGCGTGCAGCTGGGCGCGGGAGCAGAAGCACGGGTACACAAGGCCGCGCTCTTCCAGCTTTTTGTAGCTTGCGGTGTAGATCTCCGCGCACTCGCTCTGGTAATAGGGGCCGTTCGGCCCGCCGGTGCTGCCGCCCTCGTCCCACACAAGACCCAGCCAGTCCAGATCCTGTTCCAGCAGGTCAGCATAGATGCGCGGGCAGCGCTCGGCGTCCAGATCCTCGATGCGCAGCACGATGCGGCCGCCCTGGCTTTTGGCACTGAGCCAGGCCAGCAGGCTGCAGGCCAGATTGCCAAGATGCAGCCGCCCGCTGGGGCTGGGTGCAAAGCGGCCGGTTGGCGGTATTATCTCCGATTTATCACAATGTGCTTGGTTTTGCATTGGGGATCCTTTCAACCGCTGGACGATTTAAAATTGCCGACGCGTTCGCTTTGGCAATATCAGCGGAAATATTATTTTTAAATTTGTAACTCCGAAACGACTGCGGTCGTTTCGGAGTTACTTTTTCACGGGAAAAGTCGTAACGGGAAACGGCATGTTGCTGCTGTCGGCTTATCGCCGTCGCGCAGCGACTATAAATCGGCGGAACACAAAAAATCCTTTCGCTCTGCGCGGGAAGCCGCTTTTTCCCTATTATAGTTGCCCGTCCGCCAAAGGTCAACAGACCACCCGGCCAAGCCGCCGCTCCACCGCCTGCCGCACCTCCGGCGCACGGATGCCGTACACGATCTGCACATCGCAGCCGCTTTGCACCACACCGCTGCAGGGCAGGGCTTTCAGGGCCTGCTCCTTGACGAAGGCCGGGTCGTTCACCGTGACACGCAGGCGGGTAAAGCAGTTGTCCACCGTGCGGATGTTCTCCCGCCCGCCAAAGGCTGCAATGAGCTTTTCTACTCCCTGCTCGTCCAGCGGCAGGGCCTTTTCCGGCCGGGACGGCTCTTCCGGGCGGCGGCCCGGTGTGGGCAGGTCCAGCGCCTTGATGAGCACAGTGAACACCACAAAATACACCGCGATCTGGGCAAGGCCCAGCAGATACAGCACCGGGTAGTTCGTGCGGGCCGCACCAGCGGAAAGGTTCATCACAAGCGACCCCAGAAGGTTCGAGGTAAACGCCGTGACTCCGCACAGGTGCAGCAGCACGATGAAGCTGCCGGAGATGGCTGCGTGCGCCAGCCACAAAACCGGTGCCGAGAAGCAGAACAGAAAATCCAGCGGCTCCGTAATGGAAGCCAGCGATGCCGTAAAGGCCAGCGGCAGCAGCTGAAGGGCAGTCTTTTTGCGGCTGCCCCGCCGGGCACAGAAGATGAATGCCGCCGCAATGCCAAAGTAGCCGAAGGTCTTGGTAAAGCCGGTGTACATCCACACGATGCCATCCGAAAACGGCAGGCCGAGGTTATATTCGGTCATCATGACCACATAGGCACCGGTATAGGTGACGCTGCCCACCATGAGCTGACCGCCCAGCTGCGAGAACTGGAACGGCATATACACCAGATGATGCAGCCCTGTAGGGATGAGCAGCCGTTCCAGAAAGCCGTACAAAAACAACCCGATATTGCCGGAAGCGGCAATGAAGCCGGTGACGGCCGCAATGGCCTTCTGGATAGGCGGCCAGACAAAGCAGGCCCCAAAGCCCAGCACCGCCGCCAGTGCCGCCATGCAGGCAAAGGACCACCGCACACCGGAGAACACACCGCCCAGAATGCCGCGGTGGGCTTTTTCGCAGGTGCGGTCATATACAAAGGCGGTGAGCAGGCCCAGCAGAATACCGCCGAACACGCCGGTGTCCACAGTCTGGATGCCCAGCACCATGGTCTGGCCTGCGCTGTACAGACCGGTAAGCGCATCCGGCTGCGCCAGCAGGCCCAACTCGGTCAGCGTTACATTGCCCGCTGTCAGGTAGACAAGATAACTCATCAGGGCGATGAACGCCGCCTGATGCTTTTCCCGCTTTGCCAGCGCCGCCGCAAGACCGGTGCAGAACAGCACGCTCAGATTTGAAATGACCGCCGTGAGGCATTTGTAAATGATCCTGCCCGCCAGCTGCACCGGCTCCCACCGCAGAAAGGGCAGCACCCCGGCCAGCGGCGCACTGGTAAGCAATGCGCCCACCACCAGCAGCAGGCCCGCCGCCGAAAGATAGCTCAGCGGTGCCAGCATTGCGCGGGAGAACCGCTCCAATGCGGCTGTGATGCGGTGCTTCATGGGCGTTTCCTTCCTTTCCGGCTGACGTGGGCAGACACTATACTTGTAGTCAACCGATTTTTGCAAAAAATGTCAAGAATGCAAAGTCCCCAAAAATGCGTTTCTTCTTTGTGCAGAGTGCATATTTCCCGCTTGAAATTCGTTCTGCGCTGTCCGATTGACAACCGCCGCGGCAGAACGTATACTTAGGGTGTATCGTTTTGAAGTGCTGCGGCCCGGCTGCGGCACCGCTCAAGGAGGACACTACTATGAAATTGAGATATACCCGCATCCTCTCGCTGCTGCTCTGCGCAGCGCTGGCCTGCAGCATTCTGGCAGGCTGCGGCGGCTCAACCGCCAGCAGTTCCGAAGCGCCAAGCTCTGCCAGCAGTTCTGCAAGCTCCGCTGCTTCCGGCGAAGATCTGCCCGATTCCACCACCCGGGCCGACACCTCCGGCCTGAACCCCGGCGATTTTGACGAGAACTCCATCTTCTCCATCACCGGCACCGCTGCCGCCTTTGAGCCTTGTCTGGGCTGGGGGCCGGGTGTTTCCGGCTGCTCGCTCAAATCGGTGATCGCAGCGGCATCCCTGCTGCAGTGGGCAGAAAACGCCCGCCTTGCCTCCCGCACCCCGGAAGCCGTGCAGGAAGCTTTCTACAGCTGGTACGACACGCTGGACGCTGATGAGCAGGAAAGCTTTGCCGAGGCCTGGACGATGATCGAGCCGGACGCGCTGAGCCTTTTGAGCGACAAGGACAGCATGGCTGGCCGCATTGAGGATGCCGGCCTTGACCCGGACACCCTGCCCGGCTGCACCCTGAAGAACTGGCAGGCCCTGCAGAACGTGCTGGACGACTGCGTGCCCGCAGCCGGGGAAGAATGATCCGTCATAAACGCTTCGGATACAACAGCACCGGGCGGTCTTGCGACCGCCCGGTGCTTTGTTTTTTATGGGTGCCGGAGAAAGATCAGACCCTCTCAGTCAAAGCCTGACGGCTTTGCCAGCTCCCCCGAAGGGGGAGCTTTTTTATGTATCTTTCGGTCTGCTGCAATAGAGCTCCCCCTTCGGGGGAGCTGGCTGCGACCAAAGGGAGCAGACTGAGAGGGTTCTGTTTTTATACCTTCTTCAGCACATACTGGCGGGTGCCCATGCCGATCTTCTCGGCCTGCTCCAGCGTGGCCTTCCACTCGATGTTGGGGTTGGAATCCTTGAAGTTGTCGTGGTGGCAGTTCCAGCCGGGCTTTGCAAGGTTCTGGCCCAGCTGGCTGTTCGGCAGCGGCTGTGCATTCAGGCAGGCGTCCGCGCAGGCCTGATCCAGCGCCACCGGGTCAAAGGACGCAAAGATGCCGATATCCGGCAGGATGGGAGCATCGTTCTCGCAGTGGCAGTCGCAGTTGGGGCTGATGTCCTGCACCAGAGAAACATGGAAGCAGGGACGGCCTGCGCATACGGCAGCCGCGTACTCGGCCATTTTGCGGTCCAGCATCTCGTTGGCGCTGTCGCACTGGGAATAGATAGCGTCAAAGTTGCAGGCACCGATGCAGCGGCCGCAGCCCTTGCACTTGGTCTGATCAATGACGGCCTTGTTGTTTGCATCGTAGGTGATGGCATCGGAGCCGCACTCCTTGGCGCAGCGGTGGCAGCCGCGGCACAGGCTCTGCTGCACCTCCGGGTGTCCGGCGGCGTGCTGTATCATCTTGCCGGCGCGGGAGCCGCAGCCCATGCCGATGTTCTTGAGAGTACCGCCGAAACCGGTGGATTCGTGGCCCTTGAAATGGGTCAGGCTGATAAAGATGTCGGCGTCCATGATGGCGCGGCCGATCTTAGCGGTCTTGCAGTATTCGCCGTTCGGCACAGGCACCTCCACTTCATCGGTGCCGCGCAGGCCGTCGGCGATGATGACCTGACAGCCGGTGGTCATGGGCCAGAAGCCGTTGAGCTGGGCACAGGTCAGATGCTCGAGGGCGTTCTTTCGGCTGCCCGGATACAGGGTGTTGCAGTCGGTCAAAAAGGGCATACCGCCCTGCTCCTTGCACAGGTCGGCGACTACTTTGGCGTAGTTGGGGCGCAGATAGGCCAGGTTGCCCAGCTCGCCGAAATGCATCTTGATGGCGACGAACTTGCCCTCCATATCAATATCCTTGATCCCGGCGGCGATGCACACGCGGCGCAGCTTGTCCAGCAGACTGGTGCCCACAGGACAGCGGAAATCTGTATAATAGACCTTGGATGCTTCCATAGCAGTTTCCTCCATTTTGTTTGCACGGCACGCTGCCGCATACTCTCTTATTTTGTAGTATAGCACATCTTTTTGCAAAGAAAAAGTGCTGTCGTAAAGGGCGGCGGGCACACCTCTGTGTCCCACGATCAAAACTCCGCTGATCGCTCTGGCCGTATTTAGCAGAATTATTATTTCATAAGTAATGAAAGCCGGAAATCTGCGGATTTCCGGCTTTCAATTTTCACGGGAAAGAGTCGTAGCAGTCAGCGGCATCTTGCAACGCCGGCTCCCTGCGGAAGCATTCTAAATCAGAAGATTGCCGTCGCAGCCGCCACTGCCAGCACGATGATGCCCAGCACGATGCGGTAGGCACCAAAGAACTTGAAATCGTGGCGCTTGACGTAATCCATCAGGAAGCGGATGGCGGCAAGGCTCATGCCAAAGGCTACCACACAGCCCACTGCCAGCACAGCCACCTCGGTGCCGGTCATCACAGAACCGCCGACAACGAACTTGACCACCTTGAGCAGGGATGCGCCCGCCATGACCGGGATGGCGAGGTAGAAGGTGAACTCTGCCACACAGGCGCGGGACAGGCCCAGCAGCAGGCCGCCCACGATGGTGGCACCGGAGCGGGAGGTGCCCGGAATGATGGCCAGGCACTGCCACAGGCCAATGATGATGGCATCGCGGTAGGTGATCTGCTCCAGCCGGCTCACGTGCGGCGCGGCGCGGCGGTTCTCCACAACAAAGAACAGCGCGCCGTACAGAATGAGCATCGCGGCAACCGTGATGTAATTGTAGAAGTGAGCTTCCATCCAGTCGTCCAGCGGGCTGATGACCAGCACCGGCAGGGTGGCCGCTACCACCTTGAACCACAGGCTCCAGACGCTGGGCTTGGAAATGACTCGGCCCTGCCGCAGGCCGAAGGGCCACAGCTTGCCCCAGAACAGCACCACCACGGCCATGATGGCACCCAGCTGGATGACCACCCGGAACATGGACATGAACTCTTCGCTTGCGTTGAATTTGATGATCTGTTCCAGCAGGATCATATGACCGGTGGACGAAATGGGAAGCCACTCGGTAATGCCCTCCACAATGCCCATCAGGATGGCTTTGATGATCTCAAAAAACGTAAGTACCCCTCCTTGTGCACAAAGGCACAGCAGCTTATTTTCTTCCAGTATACCATACTATGTCTCTGCACGCACGCAGAATGCGAAAATTTTTACGCCCGCCGCCACTTTTGCCCTGCAGGCTGTTACTGCGCCGGGAAATGTGTTATACTGATGCAAAGACCCTTTTCCTTCTATTTTATCCGCAAATCAGAACAGCGTTTAAACACCCTTGGTATTTTTGTTGAACCATTCTACAACGAGGTGAATCCATATGAATATTCTGGTGATCGGCTGCGACCAGGTGGGTGCTTCCCTCATCCGCGATCTGGAACGCATCGGCCATGATATCTCGCTGATCGAAAAGGATCCCGAACAGCTCAAGCGTCTGGATGCCTTTGACGACTACAGCTTTGGCGGCACGGCTCTGGTGGGCGACCCCACCGACCCGGATACCCTGCGGCAGGGCGGCATTGACAGCTGCGATGCCGTGGCCGCTGTGAGCGAGGACGACTCGGTAAACCTGATGGCGGCACAGATCGCAAAAAGCATCTTCCGCCGTGAGAAGGTGATCTGCCGGGTGTCCGACCCGCACTTACAGGTGCTGTACCACAAGGCCTACGAGATCGACACCATCTGCCCCACGGTGCTCACCGAGCAATCGGTGTTCCGCGCACTGGCAAAGTAAAAAGTGAGGGAAGCATATGAAAGTTTGTATCGCAGGCGGCGGCAAGGTGGGCATGTATCTGGCCCAGAGCCTGCTGGCCCACCACCACAAGGTGACCATCATTGAGCCGCAGGAAATGCTGTGCCGTTCGCTGGCCGATTCGTTGGATATCCCGGTGGTGTGCGGCGATGCCATCAGCTTTGACACCCTGCGCACGGCCGACGTTGCCAGCTGCGATGCCTTTGTGGCCGTGACCGGTGCGGACGAGAACAACCTTGTGGCCTGCCAGATCGCAAAGCGGGAGTTTGGCGTGAACCGCACTGTGGCCCGGGCCTCCAACCCCAAGAACCGCGAGCTGCTGCACACCTTAGGTGTGGACACCGTAGTGTGCGGCACCGACAACCTGAGCCACATCCTTGAGCGCGAGATCGAGACGGATACCATCCGCCAGCTGCTCTCGTTGGGCGGCGGCACTGCCAGCCTGAACGAAATTTTGCTGCCGGAGAACTTCAAGTTTGCAGGGCAGGCGGTCAAAGACATCCCCATGCCGGGCGACGTCATTCTGGTGTGCATCACCCGCGATGCGGAGTTCATCATCCCCCACGGCAATACCACCTTACTGCCGTGGGACCGCATCCTCTGCCTGACGCAGGATGACACCCTGCATCTGCTGATGGATGCCTGGGGCCTTTCCGGCAAATGACCGAACGTGACCTGCTGCGCACGGCGCTGATCATCCCGCCCAAGGGCCGGGCCGTGCTGTGCGTCTGGGCCGCTGTTCCCGGCGTGTTCTGCGCGCCTTTTGTGTTCTGGCAGAGCCTGTTTGCCGGGTGTATTTTCTGTGCCCTGTGGGCGTGCCTTGTGTTCGCCGCGTGGGCAAGAGCCTGCAGCTTTACCGCAGTGCTCACCGCCCGGAACACTGCCGTGCGGGCCGGTATCGCCGTTCCCATCACACGGCAGCTTCCCCGCCGGGCCGTGACTGGCGTGTGGATCCTGCGCACGCCGCTTCTGTGGCTGGCCGGGTGCAGCGTGCTGGTGGTGCACGGCCCGGGCGTACAGCTGTTCCTGCCGGGCGTGGATGCCCTGCAGGCGCAGGCCCTTGCCGCGGTGCTGATGGAGGAAACGCCATGACCGAACGCGGCTTCCACCCGTTTGCGGTGCTGCATTTTTTGCGCAAGACCATCCTGCTCTATCTGCTGCCGCTTTTGCAGGTGCTGTTTGCCCGCAACTGGGCGGCGCTGCGCACGGCTCTGGTGCAGGGCGCGGCGCTGCTGACAGTGCTTGCCGCTGTGAGCGCCGCCGTGCTGCACGCAGGCCGCTGGCGGGTGGATGCACAGGGAACCCTGCGGGTGCGCTGGCGGCTGGGCGTGCGGCTGGACCGCTGCCTGAAAGCCAGCCAGCTGGCAGCGCTCACCATCGAGCGGCCCCTGCTCTACCGGCTGGCCGGTGCCAGCCGGGTGGTGCTGTACCCTGCCGGGCAGAAGCGCACCCTGACCCTGCTTTTGAGCGCGCAGAACGCGCAGTTTTTAGCTGACCGCATGATGCCGCGCCGGGATGCTGTGGCCCACACCCCGCGCGGCGGCGAAAAGCTGGCCTTTGCGGTGCTGGGTGCCAACGGCCTTTCCACCCTTGCTTTGCTGGCGCTGGCCGTCAAACAGAGCAGGCCCTATGCGCCGGATGCCCAGACGGCGGCCTTTGCCCACCTGAACCGCATTGCGGCGTGGGCGGCGCGCTGGCTGCCCATGGGCACAGCATGGCTGCTGGTGCTGGGCGGCGTGCTGTTCTGCGCAAGCCTTGTGCGCAGTGCGGCCCATGCGGCCCATTACACCGTGTGGCGCACCGAGAGCCACCTTGGCAGCAGGGGCGGCTTTGTGCGCCGGTATGAGATGCGCCTTGCGCTGGAACATCTGAGCTATGCGGACCTGCGCCGCTCGCCTGCCACATGGGCGCTGGGCTGCTGCCCGGTGTTCGTTACAGCAGGCAGCTGCCAGCCGGAGATCCCGTTTCTGGTCTGGCGGGAGGACGGCCCTTTTCTACAGGAGCTGCTGCCCGGCTTTGCCCTGCCGCCAAAAGCCCCGGTGGACACCGCAGGCCGCAGCATCCCGGCGTTTTTTCTGCCTGCCGGCATCCCCTGCGGGCTGTGCCTGCTGCTGACAGCGGTATCCCGCTACACCCTGCCCGCCCTCACGGTGCCGCTTCTGGTGGTCACTGCTGTGTTTGCCGCCCTGCTGGTGGGTGCGTACAACGGCTGGCGCAAAGAGGGCATCTGGCTGCAAAACGGCCGCCTGACCCTGCGCTGGCAGCACGGCTTCCATCTGCACGACATCTGCGTGCTCTGCCCTGTTCCGGCCCTGACGGCCATGCAGTCGCCATGGGCCGCGGCGGTGCACCGCACGAACCTCACCCTCACCTTTCCGGGCGGGGTGAAGTGCAGGGTGCGCAGCGTAAAGTGCAGCGAACTGCCTTTTTTGCTTTTCTGAAACTGTAAGGAGTCTTTTTCTGTGATAAAAACTGTATTATTCGATCTGGACGGCACCCTTCTGAACACCATCGACGACCTTGCCGATGCAGGCAACTGGGTGTGCGCACAGCATGGCTGGCCCACCTTTACGGTGGAACAGTTCAAGCACATGGTGGGCAACGGCATCCCGAAGCTGGTGGAGCGCTTTTCCCCGGAAAACGCCCGGACGCCCGAACAGCTTGCCGCCACGCTGGCCGAGTTCTCGGCCCGGTATGACGCCCACAAGGAAGACAAGACGGCCCCCTATCCCGGCATCCCGGAGCTGCTGGACGAGCTGCGGGCACAGGGTGTTCAGTGCGCAGTGTTCTCCAACAAGGCCGACCCGCTCTGCGGCAAGATCATCGCCCACTATTTCGGCACAGGCCGCTTTGCCGCTGTGCGCGGCAACAGGCCCGGCGTGCCCACCAAACCGAACCCCGCCGGGCTGTATGCGCTGATGGACGAGATCGGTGCAGACCGCTCTGCCACCCTTTTTGTGGGCGACAGCGATGTGGACATCCTCACCGGACACAATGCCGGACTGCCCGCCATGGGCGTGCTGTGGGGCTTCCGGGGCCGCGCAGAACTGACCGCTGCCGGTGCGGATGCACTGGCGGCAGTGCCGGAGGATATTTTTACTTATATCAAAAACAACTGAAGACGCAAAAAGGCGAGCCGCCCAATGGGCGGCTCGCCTTTTGTGTTCTTCGGGGTAACTCTATCAGCCCAGAGTGACTTCCTGGATCTTGGAGGAAGCGAACTCGAAGGGCCAGACGGTCTTCCACTCCTGATCCTGCACCTGTGCGATAGCAACAGAAGCGTAGGTGTTGTCACGGTAGTGCTTTGCGCCGCCGATCTCATACTCGGGAGTGAACTCGATCTTGGAGTAGGGCAGAACGATCTTGCGGCCGCCCTCGAATGCACCGTCGATGGACAGCTCTGCCAGAGCGTCGCGGACGGCAGCACCGTCGGTGGAGCCAGCCTTCTCGATGGCGGTCTTGGACAGCCACACAACGGTGTAGGACTCAGCAGAGTGGCCGTTCATGTTGACATTGTAGACCTTCTTGAAGTCCTCGTTGATCTCCACGCCGTTGGTCAGGTCGGGGTTGAACTCGACAACAGAAGCCACACCGTTTGCGGATGCGCCCAGGTTCGGGATGAAGGAAGGATCGGTGAAGCCGTTGGCCTTGGCAACGATCATCTTGGGCTTGTAGTTCTGCTCCTTCAGGGTCTGGACGAACAGAGTAGCGTCGCCGATGTAGGAGTCGCACAGGATGGCATCGGGATCAGCCTGCTTCAGAGCCAGGACCTGAGAGGACAGGTCGGTCGCGTTGGAGCTGTAGTCCACTTCGGCCACAACATCCAGACCGTAATCGGGTGCGAACAGGTTGACGCAGCGGATCAGCTCCTGACCGATGGCAGCCTTATCGGTGAAGATGGCGACCTTCTTGATCTCGTTGCCGGTCTGCTCCTTGGAGTCCTGCAGATACTTCAGCATATCTTCCACGTAGACGGAGTTCAGCGGGCACAGACGGAAGAAGTAATCGTAGTCCTTGTGGTCCTCGTCGGTCAGGCGGTCCAGCGTGGAGATAGCGGTGATCATGGGGATGCCGTACTGCTGGCAGACCTGAGCCACGACCTCGGTAACGACGGACATGTGGCAGCCCATAATGACGTTGACACCTTCCTGAGTGATCAGGCGCTCTGCCTCAGACTTACCGGTGGCTGCGTCGCCTGCGTGGTCGCCGCGGACGACTTCCAGCATCTGGCCGTTCACGCCGCCTGCCTTGTTGATCTCATCCACTGCGAAGTCGATGCCGCGCAGGATGTTCTCGCCGATGGCTGCGTTGCCGCCGGACATTGCGTAGATGGTACCGATCTTGATGGTATCACCGCTGGCTGCTGCAGTGCTGCCGGATGCTGCGGTGCTGGTAGATGCTGCAGTGCTGGTGGAAGCGGAAGAGCCGCCGCAGGCGGTCAGAGCAGCTGCGCTGCCCAGAACAGCGGATGCCTTCAGGAAGCTTCTACGAGAGATCTTTTTCATAATTGTCCTCCAATTCTGTTTGTAAAAAACAGCTTGTTAATCCGAGATGCCCCGCCGCACCGTGTGAAGTAGTGCCCGCCGGACATCCAGTTTCCAAAATCAGATGCCGAGGTACGCCTTCTTGACGTGCTCGTTTGCCGAGAGCTCGGCGGCGGTTCCTTCCAGTGCCACGCGGCCGTTCTCGATGACATAGCCGCGGTCAGCCGCTGCAAGGGCTTTGGTGATATCCTGCTCCACCAGCAGCACCGAGATGCCGTCATTCTTCACCATGGTCTTGGCCACTTCCAGAATGTCGTCCACGATGTTGGGGGCAAGGCCCAGACTGGGCTCGTCCAGGATCAGCAGCTTGGGCATACCGATCAGCGCACGGGCCACGGCCACCATCTGCTGCTCGCCGCCGGACAGAGTGCCGGCAGCCTGCTTTGCGCGCTCGCGCAGTTTGGGGAACCAGTTATAGCACTTTTCCAGATTTTCTGCAAAATGCGCCTTGGTCTCCTTATTGAATGCACCCAGTTCCAGATTTTCCAGCACGGTCATCTCGGTAAAGAGCTGACGGCCTTCCGGCACCTGCACGATGCCGCTGTCCAGAATAACGCGGGAGCTTTTGCCGGAGAGGTCCTCCCCGTTGAACTCCACCTTGCCGGAGCTGGCCTTGACCATGCCTGTGATGGTGCGCACCATGGTGGTCTTACCGGCACCGTTGGAGCCAAGGATGGCAACGATCTCGCCGTCCTTCACCTCAAAGCCGATGTCCCACAGAATGTTCACAGAGCCGTAACCGGCGTTCAGACCTTCAACTTTAAGCACTTGCGCCCTCCTTTTTGGTGCCCAGATACACCTCCATGACGTAAGGATCGTTCATGACCTGCTCGGGCGTGCCCTCAGCGATCTTTTCGCCGTGGTGAAGGACGATGACCTTCTCGCACAGGCTCACGACCGCCTTCATGATGTGCTCGATGAGCAGGATGGTGACACCGGACTCGTTGATCTTGCGGATCAGCTGGATGGCCTCTTCGGTCTCAGCCGGGTTCAAGCCTGCCATGTTCTCGTCCAGAAACAGCACTTCGGGCTTGGTAGCCAGAGCGCGGGCCATCTCCAGACGCTTCTGGTCCGGCGTGCCCATGTCCTTGGAGATCACATGACGCTTTTCGTACAGGCCGGTGAAGTGCAGCACCTCCATGGCGCGCTCCTTGGCCTCTTTTTCGCTCTTTGCACCGGCGTGGCCGAAGTAGGCGGCGGCGGTGACGTTATCCAGAACGCTCAGGTTCTTCAGAGGTTTCATGATCTGGAAGGTGCGGGCGATCTTCATGTTGGTGTACATACGCCTTTTTGTTGGTGATGTCCTCACCATTGTAGAAGATCTTGCCTTCGGTGGGCGGGTAGTAGCCGCAGATCATGTTGAAGGTGGTGGATTTACCAGCACCGTTGGGGCCGATCATGCCGGTGATGGAGCCTTTCTCCACCGAGAAAGAAACATCATGCACGGCGGTCAGACCCTTGAACCGCTTGGTCAGGCCCTGGACTTCAATAATAGGCTTTTCTGCCATGATTACTTCCCTCCCTTGTCTGCCATCAGCTCATACTCTTCCAGCACGTCCAGAGACGGCTTTTTGAGGATCTTTTCATCGATGAAGGTCTTGACCTTCGAGTTCATGTACCAGCCCAGAATACCGGACGGACGGAAGCGGATGACCACGATCAGCACGATGGCATACATCAGCATGTTGATGCCGGGCAGGATGGCGGCAAAGTTTGCACGCAGCAGTTCGCTCAGCGGGATCATGATGAGGCCGCCGATCAGCGGGCCTTCGATGTAGGCAGCGCCGCCCACGACTGCCGGCAGCACGATCTCAGTGGACTTGGACTGGATCATAATATCGGGGTCGATGTAGCGGATGTAGCTGACGTAGAAGAAGCCGACCAGACCGGCAATGATAGCCGAAATGACAACGGCAATGACCTTGTACTTGGTGGGGTTGATGCCGATGGCGGCGGCAGCGTCCTCATCCTCACGGATGGTACGCAGCGCAAAGCCCAGCTTGGAGCGGCCGATCTTCTTCATGATGAGGTAAACGCCCACCATCATGATGAAGCCAATGTAGTAGTACGGCACCTTGCTGGTAAAGCGGAACTGCGCAAAGGAGTCCTTGCCGAAGGGCAGGCCCACACCGGATGCACGGCCGAAGAACTCCGAGTTGATGATGAACTGACGGATGGACTCGGCAAACGCGATGGACACCAGCGTGAAGTAGGGGCCGCGCAGGATCAGGCTGGGGAAGAAGATGACACCGGCCACAACGCCCACAACGAGCATATCCAGCACAGCGGCCACCCAGGGGTTCATGCCCGTCTTTGTGACCACCAGACAGCACACATAGGCACCCAGACCCATGTAAGCGGCCAGACCCAGCGAGTTCTGGCCGGTGATGCCGCCCAGAATGTTCCATGCCATGGACAGGGTGGACATATAGAAGGTGAGAACGAAAATGTTGATGATGTAAGGTTTATCCACGACCAGCGGGATCGCTGCGAAGATGGCGACGATGATAGCCAGAACGATCGCCAGATTGCGGTGATAGGTTTTAACTGCTTTTCTGGTATCCATCTTATCGCCTCCTCAGAATCATGACCTGACGCACGACCAGAATGATGATGAAGGTGACGAACACGATCATATCACTGTAGGACGGGCTGATGAACAATGCACTCATCTGCTCCAGCAGGCCCAGGAAAATACCGGCGAAGAATGCGCCGGGGATGGAGCCCAGACCGCCCACGACCACGACGATCAGTGCGCGGAAACCGAAGCTTGCGCCTGCGGTGGGATAGATGGTGTAGAACTGGGTCAGCAGAGAGCCGGCGATACCGGCCAAAGCAACGCCCAGACCATAGGTCAGGATGTAAATTTTCTTGACGTTGATGCCCACGACCTCAGCACCAATAGGGTTCTGGGATACGGCGCGGATTTGCTTGCCGGTGGTGGAATACTTGAGGAAGGCAAACAGTGCAATGGCAACCACGATCAGGATCAGGAAGCTGACCAGACGCGGCAGCGCAATGGTGACCGGGCCAAGCGGGATATAGGTCTGCGAATAAGGGGTAATGATCTTATAATAGGTGGAACCAAAGATGACCAGAGCGCCGTTGGTGAGCAGCAGGCCCAGACCGACGGTGAGGAACAGCAGGTTCGTAAAGCTCTTGGTCTTGAGCGAAGGGGTGATCAGAGTGGACTGGATCAGCGCACCCAGACCGAACATGAGCACTGCAACGATGGGAAGGGCTACATAGGGGTCCACCCCAAAGTAGGTATACAGAACATAGGTGATGTACATGCCCACCATCAACATTTCGCCGTGGCAGAAGTTGACGATGTTCATAACACCGAAAATGATGTTCTGGCCCATACCCATCAGGGAGTAGAAACCGCCCAGCAGGATCCCGTTTACCAGTGCTTGCAAAAAGACTTCCATTGACATCCTCCCGTTCTAAGCATCAGGCGATGGTAACAGATGATGCAAAAACTGCACGCTGCATCCGCCATCGGCCCGTACTCGTGATTGAAAACCGCCCTTGTGGACTCCATTTCCTCCCTTCTGCTCGTACAATTGAAATATCATCTGTATTGAAACGTAAGTGCAGCCTGTATACAAGATATTATTTCTACCAAACTTTGTCATGAATTTATATGAAAAGTGCTAGAATATTCCAGAGTTTTTGGTGCGCAAGTCAATTTTCGCAGTTAAAAATGGAGGATTGATGTCTCATTGACATAATTTTGTTACTATTTCAGGCCGGAAATTTACGGAAAATGCAGAAAAACCCGGCAGAAGAGCACCTGAACGTGTTCCCCTGCCGGGCTTTTTATCCATAAAATGGCATGTGGTATTCAAGATGAAGGCGCACCGCCGCCCTGTCCCGGGTTGTGGTTCCCAGCGTATGCTTCACGCCTTGGAGCGGCGTTCGCATTCCGCTGACCACGGCCCCAGCTTCGCTTCCCTGTACTCCCCTTTTTGTCGCTATGCGACATCTTCCCCCGACCGGGGGAAGTCTTTGCTCGCTGGCGGCGGTCAGCTCAGCTGCAATTCCCGTACGGGTCAAATTAAAAATCCCCCGAGCGAATGCAGCGGCAGCAACCACATTAGACATTCCTACAGGATGGGACTTGCAACAACGACGACCGCGGCCAGTGGCCGATGCAGGGAGGAGTTGTTGGGGCAGCGGCCAGCAAGACGCAAGTGCCGCCCAAGGCACGCGCGGATGCTGGGAGCCTAAAAAAGAGCCCACTGGGCTCTTTTTTGCCCCTGCGGGCGGCCGTGCGATTCCTCGTACGGGTCAAAAAAAGAGCCCATGCAGCGGGCTCATTAGACCCCGAACACTAAAAAAAGAGCCCACTGGGTTTTAATCGAACCCATGCCCACATTGGGCTCTTTTTTGCCCACTGGGGCGCTTACTGCGCCGCTATGCCCCTTATCTTAGCGAAACTCTGTAACTGTGGTAGCGGTAACTGGATTCGAACCGGTGACACTTCGGGTATGAACCGAATGCTCTAGCCAACTGAGCTATACCGCCATATTTAGTTCGTGCACTTGAACAGTGCTCTATTATTATACCCACAGATACCCCTTTTGTCAACACATATTTTTAAAAAAATCATATTTTTTCGTGTCGTCCAAAATACAAACGAAGATACGCAAAAATCCCGCTTTCCATTGAATAGAAAGCGGGATTTTTCAACCATTTATCCGAGCCTTGTGGAAAAGCCGGTGCAATTTCAGCCCTTCTTGTGGGTGGGAACCATAACCTTCAGGCCGCCCATATACGGCTGCAGCACTTCGGGGATGGTCACGCTGCCGTCGGCCTGCAGATGGTTCTCCAGGAAGGCGATCAGCATACGCGGAGGTGCCACGCAGGTGTTGTTCAGGGTGTGGGCCAGATAGGTCTTGCCGTCCTTGCCCTTGATGCGGATGTGCAGGCGGCGTGCCTGTGCATCGCCCAGGTTGGAGCAGGAGCAGACCTCGAAGTACTTCTGCTGACGGGGGCTCCATGCTTCGATGTCGCAGCTCTTCACCTTCAGGTCCGCCAGGTCGCCGGAGCAGCAGTTCAGCTGACGCACGGGGATCTCCATGCTGCGGAACAGCTCCACAGAGTTCTTCCACAGCTTCTCGTACCAGTCAGCGCTCTCGTCGGGGCGGCAGACCACGATCATTTCCTGCTTCTCGAACTGATGGATGCGGTAAATGCCTCGCTCCTCGATGCCGTGAGCGCCCTTTTCCTTGCGGAAGCAGGGGCTGTAGGAGGTCAGGGTCAGGGGCAGAGTGGCCTCGTCCAGAGTCTCATCGATGAAGCGGCCGATCATGGTGTGCTCGCTGGTGCCGATGAGGTAGAGGTCTTCACCCTCAATTTTATACATCATAGCGTCCATTTCCGGGAAAGACATGACGCCCTGCACCACGTTGCCGTGCATCATGAACGGAGGGATCACGTAGGTAAAGCCCTTGTCGATCATAAAATCGCGGGCGTAAGCCAGCACAGCCTCGTGCAGGCGGGCGATGTTGCCCAGCAGATAATAGAAGCCGTTGCCGGCCACGCGGCCTGCAGCGTCCATGTCGATGCCGTCAAAGCTCTCCATGATCTCGGTGTGGTACGGGATGGGGAAATCGGGCACCACAGGCTCACCAAAGCGCTGTGCTTCCACGTTGTAGGTGTCGTCCGGGCCGATGGGCACGCTGGGGTCGATCATCTGCGGGATGGTGTACATGATCTCCTGAATGCGTGCGGACAGGGTCTCTTCTTCCTTTTCCAGCTCTGCCATCTTGTCGGCGTCCGCCTTGACGGCGGCGTTGTTGGCGTCGATCTGGGCCTGCAGCTCCGCCTTCTGGCATCGTCGTCGCACTTCTTCAGCTGACCGAACAGGGGGCCGTTGGCCTTGCTCAGCTTGTTGCGGGCGGCCTTGAGGGCTTCCACTTCCTTCAGGCACTCGCGGTACTTGGCGTCCTTCTCGATGACCTCGTCAACGAGGGGCAGCTTTGCGTCCTGGAATTTCTTCTTGATGTTTTCCTTGACCGCATCCGGGTTGTCGCGGACAAATTTGATGTCAAGCATGATTGACTCTCCTTGCTCTATTTCGGTTCGCACAAAGGAAGATCCCCTCCCCTGCGCCGTTCAAAGGCGGTCGCCCGCCTTGGATCGCTTTACTCTTCGTTCTGGTACTGGCCCAGCAGGTTGGCAAAGGCCTGCAGCTGCTCATCCGAGTAAAAATGGACGGTCAGCTTGCCCTTGCCGTCATGGTAGGCCACGCGCACCTCGCTGCCAAGTGCCTGCTTGAGGCTTTCTTCCACTTCCACCGGCAGAGTGCCCGCGGCTGTGGGTTCTCTGGGCTCCTTTGCGGGCTTGGCCAGCTTTTTGCACAGTGCCTCGGTTTGACGCACGTTCAGCTGGTTGTCCGCCATAATCTGCGCCGCCTGCTCCTGCAGCTCCGGCGTGGGCAGACTCAGGATCACCTTTGCGTGGCCGATGTTGATAAAGCCGCTTTTCAGCAGTTCCAGCACATTTTCCGGCAGGTTCAGCAGCCGCAGGCTGTTGGCCAGCGCGCTGCGGCTCTTGCCCAGCTTGCGGGCCGCCTGCTCCTGCGTCAGGCCGCAGCGGGTCATCAGCTCCCGGATGCCGGCCGCTTCTTCCACCGGGTCCAGATCCTCGCGCTGCAGGTTTTCCACCAGCGCCAGCTCCATGGCCTGCTCGTCGCTGACTTCCTTAATGACCACCGGCACATCGTTCAGCCCTGCCATGCGGCAGGCACGCCAGCGGCGCTCACCCGCCACGATGCTGTAGCCGCCGCGCGGGCGCGGACGCACCGCGATGGGCTGCAGCAGACCATGCTCCGCAATGCTGGCCGCCAGCTCGCCCAGCGCCTGTTCGTCAAAGGTCTTGCGCGGCTGTTCCGGGTCCGGCTCGATCTCACGCAGGGGCAAGGTGTCTACCTTTGCACCGGACTCAAAAACCGGGGCGGCGTCTTCAAACAGACTTTCCAGCCCCCGGCCAAGTCCTCCTCTTCCTCTTGCCATTCATGTTCCCCCTGAGGTTTAATCTTCCAGAGCATTTTTCGTCTGCTCTGCGACGGGTGCACTTTTGCTGCGGGCCTTTTTGGGCTCGTGCGGCCGGTTGTTCTTGACGAACTCAATGGCCAGATCCATGTACGCTTCACTGCCCTTGCCCTTGGGCTCGTAGAAATTGATGGGCTGCCCGTAACTGGGGGCCTCGGAGATGCGGATCGAACGCGGGATCGTGGTTTTGTACACCTTGGAGCCAAAGTATTTCTGCACCTGCTCCACCACCTGCACCGTGAGGTTGTAGCGCAGGGAGAACATGGTGAACACCACGCCTTCGATATCCAGATAGGCGTTGTACTTTTTGCGGACCGTCTTGAGGGTGCTGACCAGCTCCGACAAGCCCTCCAGCGCGTAATACTCGCACTGCACCGGGATGAGGATGCTGTCGCAGGCGCACAGGCCGTTCAGCGTCAGCAGGTCGAGGCTCGGCGGGCAGTCAATAAAGATGAAGTCATAGTCCTTCTGCACCCCGGCCAGCGCCTTGCGCAGGCGGCTCTCACGGCCGGGCAGGTCGATCATTTCCAGGCTGGCACCGGCCAGACGGGTGTTGGAGCCGATGACATCGGTGCGGTACTCGGTCTTACGGATGGCCTCGGAGACCCGCGCTTCACCGATCAGGATCTCGTAGGTTCCCTTTTCCACGCTGCGCTTCGGGATGCCGTAGCCGGTGGTGGTATTGCCCTGCGGATCAAGGTCTACGATGAGCACCCGCTTGCCCAGCGCCGCAACGCAGGACGACAGGTTGACGGCGGTGGTGGTTTTGCCAACGCCGCCCTTCTGGTTCGCAATTGCTACAATTTTTGCCACGCACAATTCTTCCTTCCGGGAAAATTTAATTGTTCCATGTGGAACATTCGCAGTCATGCCCGCCGGTTTCCCGTCCATACAGGCACCTTAACACCTAGTATAGCACATCCAAATCGGTTTTTGAACCATCTGAAGCGTTTTTCCGCTGGATTTTTAACTTTTAGAGGTGGGAAAATCAAAAACTGCACGGTTTTGGGAGCCGAATCAACGATTTGGAATGCGCGCCGGGAAGCTGGCTAGCCCTCTCAGTCAAGCCCTGTCGGGCTTGCCAGCTCTCCCAAAGGGAGAGCCCTTGGCATAACGGCAAAGTTTCCGGGCAAACCGCAAAGCTTTCCGGTTTTGCCAGAGGCTCCCTCTTTGAGGGAACTGTCGCGCAGCGACTGAGGGGCTTCCAATCGGCGGAACACAAAAAATCCTTTAGCGAAGCGACTTGGATTTTTTGTATGGAGCCCAACAGCTTTGGGGTTACTAGGGGCGAGCAGCCCCTAGTTCGTGCCTCCCGCGCCTCGAAAGTAGCGGGTGCTTTTCTGGTTCTCTTTTGGCACGCAAAAGAGAACGTACCCGGCGGCAATGCTTTAGCAAAAGGCATGAAACTTTAAACACGCGACTACGCTCTGCACGGGAGTTTCCTGTTCCACATGGAACAATTTTACCGTTCGGCGGCGGTGGTGGGGATGCGCACCGTATATTCGATATACCCATCCTTCTCCTCCCGGTGGGCAGTGGCGGGCACACCATTATCGGTCATCAGGCGGATGGCATGGTCGATGGTGTTCACAAAGATGCGGACATCCTTCACCATCGAGACGCGGTGCCTGCCTTTTGCAGGGGTGTTGAGCAGCTGTTCAATGTACAGGTCGGTCTGGCGGGCGTTGAGCCGCCGCTTGGCAATGTTGATGAGCGCCTCGCTGCGGCGGTTCTCCGGCAGGCGCAGTACGGCCCGCGCGTGACGCTCGGTGAGGTTGTTGTCCAGCACGAACTGGCGCTGGTCGCCGGTGAACTGCAACAGGCGCAGCTTGTTGGCCAGTGTAGGCTGCGCCATGCCCAGCCGCTTGGCCGCCTCGGCCTGGGTGCAGTCCCACAGCACCATCACGTCCTTTAAGCCCTGCGCCTGCTCAAAGGGGTTCAGGTCGGCCCGCTGGATGTTTTCTAGCAGGCCCAGCGCGGCGGTGCGCTCATCGTCGTAATCACAGAGGATGGCAGGGATGGTGTTCATTTTAGCAAGGCGGCAGGCACGGAGCCGCCGCTCCCCGGCTACCAGCTCGTAGCCGCCATCCGACACTTTTCGCACCGAGATGGGCTGCAGCAGACCATTTTCACGGATGCTCTGGGCCAGCGCAGCCAGCTCCTGCTCGCTGAACTCCCGCCGTGCCTGAAACGGCGACGGCCTGATCTGATCGATGGGCAGGAAATAAATCTTGCCCGCCTGCTTTTTGCGTTCAAACATGGATACACGGCTCCTTTCGCGTGATGGATGGGTTTTGTTTTTCACATTTTCCCGGGAAAGCGTGGAAAACTCAGGCTTCAGGCACAGTGTATCACACAAATAAAAGCCCTGCCAGAAGTTTCGTTCGGCAGGGTTTTACAAAATTCTATCGATATTTCGTTATTTCAGCGGACTTTTCGCAATTTTTCCGCCGTTTCTGGGGTAGGCTGTCGGAGTTCTGCGAAATCTTTTTGCAGAGGATCAGAGTGCGGGTATCGCCGCCCGGCAGATGCAGGGTGCGAGTCTCTTTGTATTCACCGCCCAGCTTTTTGATGGCTCCCCGGGCGGCCGCCAGCTCTTCCTCACCGGAGGCGCCTTTCATGGCGAGGAAATTTCCGCCCACCTTCACCAGCGGCAGGCAGTATTCTGCCAGCATGGGCAGAGCCGCCACTGCGCGGGCCGAGGCCAAATCGAACTGCTCCCGCCACACCTTGCGGGCGGCTTCCTCTGCGCGCTCCTTGGCAAACTCCACGCCGGTGAGACCCAGCTGGGCGCAGGCATACTTCAAGAACTCCACCCGCTTGCCGGTGGGCTCCATCAGGGTAAGCTGCAGTTCCGGCTTGTAGATCTTTGTCACGATGCCCGGGAACCCGGCACCAGCGCCCACATCCACCATGCGGCCCTGCTACTTCCGGCTGGCTGGCAAAGAGCAGGCTGTCGAGGAAATGCTTGTCCTCGATGCCCTCGGGGTCGGTGATAGCGGTCAGGTTGACCTTCTGGTTGTAGTCCACCAGAATCTGCGCAAAGGCGTCCAGCTGGTCCAGCTGGGTGCCGGTAAGAGAGATGTTCCATGTGGAACACTTGGCCTCCAGACGCTGTTTGTCGATCATACGCAGGTTTTCCTTTCTGTTATTCGCCGGTCAAGTGAACGAAGATCGGCTCGTGGTGCACGGCAGGCAGGAAAGTTTCCAGCACATCTGCCGTTCGCAGCTTGAGCGAGGAGGTGTTGATGCAGGGGTGGCAGCCGAGGTACTCTCCTGCCTTTATGTCCTCATCCATCAGCAGCTGCACCTTATTTTCAGCATCATTGGCAAGGCCCATAATGGAGGAGGAGCCGGGCGTGCAGTCCAGATACTGCTCCATCTCCTCCGGGGACGCAAAGCTCAGCCGCGCGATGCCCAGCTGATGGGAGAGCTCTTTGGTTTTAAAGGGCTTGTTTCCCGGCATCATCAGCAGATAGAAGTTCGTCTTCTGCCGGTTGCACAGGAACAGGTTCTTGCACACGGTGGCATTCAGGCAGGCATCAATGACATGGCAATCCTCCATGGTATCGGCTTTCATCCATGCATGGTCGGTACGCCAGTAATGGATGCCCAGCTTGTCCAGAAAATCATAGGTGCGGACCTCTTTTTCCAACCGTCCGGTGCAGTCGGCAGGACGGCCCTCGTAAAGCTTCAGTTCTTCCATTGGTTGCAGCTTCTTTCTATGTTTAACGATTTCAAATGCCCTCCGCGTTGCTCTGGGCAAATTCATCGGAAAAATTATTTTTATATTTGCAAATCAGGAAAATCTGCGGATTTTCCTGATTTGCTTTTTCACACGGAAGGTCGTAATGGTAAACGGCATCTACTGCCGCTGACTCCCTGCGGGAGCATTCACGCAGCAGAAAATGCACAAGTTTATCCGCACGGCGCGTCGCGCAAGCGACTCGAAATCGGCGGAACACAAAAAATCCTCTAGCGAAGCGACTTGGATTTTTTGTATGGAGCCCATCTTCTTTGGGATTATTAAGGGCGAGTAGCCCTTAATTCGTGCCTCCCGCGCCTCGAAAGTAGCGGGTGCTTTTCTGGTTCTCTTTTGGCACGCAAAAGAGAACATCCCCGGCGGCGATGCATTTTGCAAAAGGCATGAAGCCCGCCCCACACGAATACTCTCTGTGCGGGAAGCAGACTTACTTCCTCGCTGCCAGTGCAATGCTCAGCTGCGCCACATCGGAGGGCGATACGCCCGGGATGCGCCCCGCCTGACCGAGGTTCTTCGGCCGGATGCGGGCCAGCTTTTCGCGGGCTTCCAGCGTCAGGCCGGTCAGGTCGGAATATTCAAAATCATCCGGGATCAGGGTCTTTTCATGCCGGGCCACGTCCCGGATCATCCGATCCTGCCGGGCAATGTAGCCCGCATACTTAATCTCGGTCTCCAGCCGCTCAGCCAACATGGGGGTGATCTGCTCGCCCCAGCCGATGACACCGGCCAGCAGCGGATAGCTGATCTCCGGGCGGCGCAGCAGCTCTTCCGCAATGCCGCCCTCAGCAGCAGGGGCAAGACCGGCCGCCTCCATGGCGGTGCGCAGGTCGGCCGTGCGCAGGTGCGTCTCATGCAGGCGGCGGCGCTCGGCTTCCAGAATGTTCTGGGTGTGCTGGTACTTTGTCCAGCGGTCGTCCTGCACGAGGCCGTATTCCCGGCCGATGGGCGTCAGGCGGGTGTCAGCGTTGTCCTGCCGGAGGGTCAGGCGGTACTCGCTGCGGCTGGTCATCATCCGGTAGGGGTCCATGACGCCCTTGGTGACCAGATCATCCACCAGCGTGCCGAGGTAGCTGGTGTGCCGGGGCAGGATCAGCTGTTCTTTCCCCAGCGCCTTCCGGGCGGCGTTCAGACCGGCCAGCAGTCCCTGTGCGGCTGCCTCCTCATAGCCCGAGGTGCCGTTGAACTGTCCCGCGCCGTAGAGGCCCCGCACCACCTTGCTTTCCAGCGTGGCTTCGAGGCTGGTGGGGTCTACGCAGTCGTATTCGATGGCATAGGCCGGGCGCATGATCTCAATCTGCTCAAAGCCCTTGATGCTCCGGTAGAATGCATTCTGCACGTCCTCCGGCAGACTGCTGGACGCGCCCTGCAAGTACATTTCCTCGGTGTTCTCGCCGCAAGGCTCCACGAAGATGGGATGCCGCTCCTTCCCTGCGAAGCGCACTACCTTGTCCTCAATCGACGGGCAGTACCGCGGGCCGACGCCCTCGATCATACCGCCGTAAAGGGGGCTGCGCTGGATATTGTCCAGAATGATCTTGTGCGTCTCAGGGTTGGTGTAGGCGATCCAGCACTCCACCTTGTTGTGCATAGGGGCATCGGTCATGAAGCTGAAAGGCTGAAGCTCGTTGTCTGGGTCTCCGGGCTGGCATTCCAGCTGGGAGAAATCAATGCTCCGCCGATGCACCCGGGCAGGCGTACCGGTCTTGAACCGGCGCAGCGGCAGACCGGCGGCTTTCAGGCTCTCAGTCAGGGCGTTGGCAGCGTGCATCCCGTCCGGGCCGGAGGCATACCACGCATCGCCCACAAAAATTTTGCCGCCGAGGTTGGTGCCGGTGGCGATGACCACGCACTTGGCGCTGTATTCCCCGTTCAGCTGGGTCACAACGCCCTTCACACGGCCGTTCTCGGTCTCGATGCTCACAACCTCAGCCTGATGGATGGCAAGGCCGGGTGTCAGCTCAATGCATGCTTCATATATTCATGGTAGCGCTTGCGGTCGGTCTGGACGCGCAGGGCGTGGACAGCGGGGCCTTTGCCCTTGTTGAGCATCCGGCTCTGTAAATAAGTGGCATCTGCCGCAAGGCTCATCACGCCGCCCAGTGCATCTAATTCGCGTACCAACGTACCTTTTGCCGTTCCGCCGATGCTGGGGTTGCAGGGCATGTTGCCAATGGCATCCAGACTCATGGTAAACACGGCCGTTCTCGCGCCCAGCGTTGCGGCGGCGTGAGCTGCCTCGATACCGGCGTGGCCGGCACCGATGACGATAACGTCGTAACACAAAAAACCCTCTAGCGGAGCGACTTGGATTTTTTGTATGGAGCCCATCTCCTTTGGGATTATTAAGGGCGAGTAGCCCTTAATTCGTCGCCTCCCGCGCCTCGAAAGTAGCGGGTGCTTTTCTGGTTCTCTTTTGGCACGCAAAAGAGAACATCCCCGGCGGCGATGCATTTTGCAAAAGGCATCAAACTTTAAACACGCGACCACGCTCTGCGCAGGAAGCTCTTCGTCACTTTCCCACGCAGAAACGTTCAAACACCTGTTCGATCACAGCTTCCGAGGCGTTCTCACCGGTCAGGTCGCACAGGGCGGCCAGTGCGTCGTCCACACAGACGGAAACGGCATCCAGCCCAAAGCCGCCTGCGGCAGCATCCAGTGCACCGGCCACAGCGTCCCGCGCACGCAGTGCGGCGGAAAGCTGACGCTGGCCGGACAGACTGGCGGCATGGGGGTCGATCTGGCTGGTACCCAGCAGGCGGGCCACGGCAGCCGAGATCACCTTGCGGCTCCCCTCCTCCTGACAGCACACCGGCAGCACCATGGCAAAGCAGGGTGCTATCAACTCTGCGTCAAATTGTGTTGGTTTATCCTCTTTGTTGATAAGTGCAATGGCAGGACGGCCTGTGCAACGCTGTGCAAGCTCCAGATCTTCCCGGGTAGGCGGCTCCGAACCATCGAACACCGCCAGGATCAGGCCAGCCTCTTCCAGTTTCTTCCAGCTGCGGCGGATGCCCTCCGCTTCAATGGCGTCCTCGGTCTCGCGCAGACCGGCGGTGTCAAACAGGTTCAGCCGGATATCCCCCAGCTGCACCGCCTGCTCCACCACGTCGCGGGTGGTGCCAGCCACCGGCGTGACGATGGCCCTGTCGAACCCGGCCAGCAGGTTGAGCAGTGTGGATTTGCCCGCATTTGGTCTGCCCACAATGGCGCAGTCCACACCTTCGCGCAGGACGGTATCTGCCTGATAATTATGGATCAACTCGTCCAGCTATGCGGCTCAATGGTGCCGCCCTTCACGGTGCGGATGTACTCGCCCAGCAGCTCGCGGACACCGCCCACGATCGCCGCGCACATCGATCTCCAGCAGCTTGGGCAGCTCGTCGCCGGGCAGGAAGATATCCGCAGCCGTCAGCAGCTGGGTGGTAGCGCGGTAGTTGTTCACTGCCACAACAAAGCTATCGGTCCTTCACGGCCTTGCCGTTCATCCAGGTCAGGTTCCGGATGCGGTTGCCCGGCTGCTTGGAGACGTCGAGGTCATACTTGACGCCTCAAAGGCATCGTACAGGTAATAGCGGATGGAGGAGTCGAAAGCGATGGTCACATCGCCCGGCTCCCAGGTCTTGAAGAACGCAGCCGACCACTCCATGAACTGGCGCAGCTGCTCGCCGGTCATCTGCAGCTTGTACAGGGTGTTCTGGTAGGTGTAGATGCTTGCCATGTCGCACTTGCGGATGGTGCCCTCCCGCATCTGGGAGGTCATGGAGGTCAGAGAGGTAGCTGCCACCTGAGCACCGGTGTAGTACATCTGTACCTCGTTGACGAAGTCCAGCAGAGCGGTATCCTGGACCATGGCCTGCGGCAGGCAGTCGATCTCGTTCTCGGGGGCCAGATCACCGCCGACCAGCTGGCCGATGGGGGTCAGCGTCGTCCTTGGCGCGCTGATCGTACTCAGCCAGCAGAGCGGTAAGCTCGGGTCCGGATCGTACTCCTTGATCTTCAGGTTTTCAGAGGTGCGTTCGACTTTCCACTTACCGTCCAGCCGCGCTGCAGGTAGATATGGATGTCAGAGACGGTGGCGCCGGCATTCTTGTTCTCCACCACCAGCACGCCATTGATCATCTGGTTGGGGATGCTCTTATGGCCATGGGCGCCGACGATGACGTCAAACTCCGGGCAGGCATTGGCCAGGTCGGTGACACCGGAGCCATAGACGCCATACTCGTTGTCGGTGTCCATGTGCATAACGCCAGGATAACGTCCACCTCACCCTTGATCTGTCGATGATCTTCCGGCTCTCGTCCACGGGGTTGGTGACGGTCCAGCCCTCGAGGTTCTTGGCGTCCCAGCGGGTAATGTTGGGCGTGACCATACCGATGACGCCGATCTTGACGCCGCCCTTGTTGATGATGGTGTAGCCATCCGCCAGCGGGGTGCCGTCCGGTGCGTAAACGTTGCCGGTGAGCACCTTGGCCTTCTGCTGTCCCATGACCTTTTTCAGCACATCCATGCCGTAGTTGTACTCATGGTTGCCGGTGACGTAGATATCATAGCCGATGGCATTCATGGCAGCGATCATGGGATGCAGGTCATCGTTCAGGAACAGCTCTGCGGAGTTGGCCTGAATGGTATCGCCTGCATCCACCACCAGCGTGTTCCGGGTGCGGCACTGCTTGATGGCAGTTGCCTGCTGGGCCACGCTGCCGGAGGCGTCTTCCTTGTTGGCAGCGTAATCCCAGGGGTCAAACTTGCCGTGGGTATCGCTGGTAGCAAGGATCTGCAGGTCCATGCTCCACAGAGACTTGATGTCACAGGCGGCTGCAGAGGGTGCCATGCAGCTGGCGGCTGCGATGGTTGCGGATGCCCCTGCACCACGCAGGAAGCTGCGGCGGGAGATCTTGTTCTGAGCCATAGTTGAATACCTCTCTTTTCATCATTCTGTCTGTTCTTCACGAACAGAACGCTCTTGACTACAGTATAAATCCTCGACCAATTGTTTTACAATTGCCATTTAAGAGAAAGATTTCGGCAAAAAACAGGTAAATCCTCCAAATTTTGAGAAGAATGACTTTTTTATGCTCAGTATACCGCAACAGCTGCCCGACCCGAAACCACCTTGGCGTCAGTTTTTGGTAAAATCCTTTTTGCGTGAAAAAAGGTCTCCGGAAAATCCGCAGATTTTCCGGAGACCCTGATTTCAAAAGTAATTCCGTATTACAGCTCGATCTTGCCGAAGCTCAGATCAGCAAAATCATCCACGCGCTCGGTGCGCTTGGGTGCCACCGGTGCGGCACTCTCCGCGTCACGGGGTGCATAGGTACGCTCCGGCACGCCGGAAGGCCGCGGGCCGCGGGGTGCACCATTGCGGCTGCCACGGTAACCGCCGCGGTTTCCATTGTGGTCGCCATGCTCAGAACGGTTCCCGCCGCGATAGCCGCCATTGCGGCTGCCGCCGGGACGACGGCCATTGCCGCGTCCGCCGCGGGGACGGCGCTCGCCGTAAGTATTCTCGGTCTGTGCGTCGGGAGCGGTGGAGTAGATGACCACACGGCGGTCACGGCCCTCGCCCTTGCTCTCGCTGCGCACGCCCTCCATCTTGCCGATGGCAGAGTGGATGATGCGGCGCTCGTAGGGGTTCATGGGCTCCATGGCAAAGCTGCGGCCGGTGCGGCGCACCTTGGTGCCGATGCGCTGTGCCAGTGCGGTCAGGTCGCTCTCGCGCTTGTCGCGGTAGCCGGCCACGTCGAGACCCAGCTTGATGTAATCGCCCTCGAGGCGGTTTGCCACGAGGCTTGCCAGATAGGACAGGCTCTCCATCGTCTCGCCGCGGCGGCCGATGAGGGCACCCAGCTGCTCACCGTCCAGACGGATGATGGTGGCTTCGCCCTTCTGCACGGCGCTGAAGGTCACGTTCTCCACGCCCATCTTGGCAATGACTTCCTGCAGGTACTCCACAGCAGCCTTGACCTTGGCGTTCTCTTCAATCACGATGGGGACTTCCGGCTCCTCTTCCTCGGCAGCGGGCTGCTCTGCAGCAGCTTCTGCAGCGGGGGGCAGCAGGCTCTTCGGCCTTTGCTTCCGGCTGTGCTGCCGCAGCGGCAGGCTCCTCTGCCACGGGAGCGGCCTTGACAGCCTCCTGCACGGGAGTCTTTTTCTCAACAACAGGCTCAGCGGGTGCTGCAGCCGGAGCGTCCGGCTCCTCCACGCTCACGCACACCTTGGCGGGGGTGAGCTTCAGGCCCAGGAAACCGGTTTTCTGGGGCATCTCCAGCACTTCACAGCTGACATTCAGATCTTCGGCCTGTACGCCCAGCAGAGCGCAGGCTTTTGCGCGGGCTTCATCGACCGTCTTGCCGGTCGCTTCCTGCTTACGGATCATAACCGTTCGTCCTCCTTTATTCCTTGTCCTGCTTGTTCAGCTCACTCAGCGGCACGGTGCGCTCGTCCTTGTAACGCTCAGCGTCCAGCTGACGGGCATACTCCAGGCGGCGCTTGTTCATCTCACTGGCAGAGATGTTCTTTTCCGTGGTCTTGCCGGTCTTGGGATCGGTGACCTTGACGGTAGTGTTCTTCACACCGCGTTTTTCCTGCTTTTTCTTTTCTGCGATCTGCGCTTCGATCTCCTTGCGCATCTTATCGGGGTCGTAGATCTTGCGCATGACCTGGGTCTGGACGGTCATGATGACGTTGGAAATGACGTAGTACAGAGAGAATGCGCAGGGCACGGTAAAGCAGAAGAACACATACATCAGAGGCATCAGGTACATGGTCACCTTCATGCTGCCCCTTCATGCTGATATGGGTGGACAGGAGCATGGTGATGACCGACAGCAGCGGCAGCACGATGTCCAGAGAAAGGCCCAGCTTGGGGATGCGGGTCAGGTCGATGCCGAGGAAGTTCATGTGCTGGCTGAACTCGGTAATGGTAGCGATCTGCTCGGCGCTGAAGCAGCCCAGCACACCGCCGTTGCCAGCAACCACCTGTGCGATGATGTTGGTATCGCGGGTGATGGCGGTAAAGGCGACGCCGGAGGCGGTCAGGGCCTCACCGGCGGCGGTCAGAGCCGCAGCACTGATGTGGAAGATGCGCTCCAGCGGATTGTACACGACACCGATAACGCCGAACATGACCAGGAAGTTGAGCAGCATGGGCACGCAGCCTGCGGTGGGGTTATAGCCGTAGTTCTGCTGCAGCTTGAGCATTTCTTCCTGCTGCTTTTCGGGCTTATCCTTGTACTTGGTCTGGATCTCCTGCAGCATGGGCTGGAAGGCCGACATTTTGGCCATGCTCTTCTGCTGGCTGAGCTGCAGAGGGATCTTGACGATGTTGATGAGCAGCGTGAAGAGGATGATGTCCCAGCCGTAGTTCGGGAGCAGCTTGTAGATCCACTCCATGACATAGCCAAGAGGAGCGCTTAGGATGTAAAAGAAGTTCATACCTTTGTCCATTCTGCCCCGCCTGTGGCACGGGACCGTTATTTTTTATCGTAGGACACGCCGCCCACAGTGCGACGCGTCACAAGAAGCTGATTCAGATGCCGTAGAAACTCCCCCAGTCTCGCATTCGCTCGACAGCCCCCTCTGAGATGGGGCCTTTGTCATGGCGATAAAGTTTTCCTTCTCGCCAGAGGCTCCCTCCATGAGGGAGCTGGCACGGCGCAAGCCGTGACTGAGGGAGTTCTCTTCAATGACAGATAAACTTTATCCCCTATGCCGCTTTTCAAACAGCTTTGCGGGCTGCAGCCGGCGGGCAGGGTTCTGCCAGCGGCCCGGCTCCGGCACCGGGTCAAAGCCCCATTTGCCGAAGGGATTGCACCGGGCGATGCGCCATGCCCCCAGCAGGATGCCCTTTACGCACCCATGGGTCATGATGGCCTGCATGGTGTAGTTGCTGCAGCTGGGCGTAAAACGGCAGCTGCGGCCGATCCATGGGCTGAGAGTGTACTGGTAGGCCCGGATGGGCACGCACAGCGCGCGGCGGCAGATGTACTGCAGGCGGTTCATGCGTCCGGCTTTTCCGCCTGTGCCCTGCGTGCCGGGGGCACGGTGGCAGGGGGCGGCGCATCCGGTCGTTTGGCCTTGTCCGGCAGGCCGGCCTGGGCAAACAGCTTTGCCACGATGCTGCTGAGCTGCCAGCTCTTCAGCCGCGGGGTCATACCGCGGGCTACAAAGATCAGATCGTAGCCGCCGATGTTGTAGTCCAGATGCTCGTCGATGGCAGCCTTCATCACGCGGCGGGCACGGTTGCGCTGCACGGCGTGGCCGATCTTTTTGGTGGCGGTCAGACCCACGCGGGTCTTTTTGCTGCGGGTCTTGAGCACATACATCACAAGACCGGGGTTCACATAGGATTTGCCGCGGGCATACACTCTGCCAAACTCGCTGTTGCGGCGGATGGGACGATAGCGCATGATTCCGCGCCTCCTTTCTGTGGCTGAGAACACGCCCCGAAGAGTGCATTCTTCAGCCAGTATATCAAAAATTTTTCGACTTTGAAAGCCCATGCGGGCATTTTTACGAAAATTCTTTCAATTTTCAAAAAAAATAAGACCGCTAATCCAATATCAGCGGTCTTTTGTGCGCATATTCATTTCTGCGCCGGATCCCGTCATAAAAGGCCGGATCAGACAGTCAGGCTCTTGCGGCCCTTTGCACGGCGAGCATTGATGACCTTACGGCCGTTCTTAGTGCTCATGCGGGTCAGAAAGCCATGAACTTCCTTGCGCTGACGCTTCTTGGGCTGAAAAGTTCTCTTCATGGTTGTATCCTCCGTAAAAACTTATCCCCGGTATGGGGTCTGATGTGGTCCCAGATTGGGGACAGGCTTGCAATTCAACAGTATATCGCATAGTATGGCGTTCTGTCAAGCATTTTTTTCGCTTTCCTTCAAACTTTTTTGTGAAAAGATTTTCAACTTTTTCACCATTCTGCCGTGGAAAACTCGTCTGCCACAAGATATTGTGGCCCTGTTTTGCCCATGCCACAACGGCCGTGCAGGGGCTTTTTCTTATGTATTATAAATTACATTATAGAAATATGGACGCACAGCGTTTTTTGTGGTATACTAACCTAGTATCAGCAGCATTGTTGAAAACTTTAACGGAGTGGATGTTTTATGGATTCTTTCAAGGACGTTTTAGAGGCTGCCCAGAGCTACTGCAAAGCGCAGATGGCGGAGCCGACATATAATCTCTATATCGACGGACTGGAGCCGATCAGCTTTGAGGACTCCAGCCATATCACCCTCTCGGTGCGCAACGACTTCATCTGCAAGATCGTCACGGACCGCTATCTCGGCCTGCTGAAGGAGGCCTTCAAGACGGTGCTGGGCTTTGACGTGGACATCACCCTCGTGGTGCCCAGCACGCCGCCCCACGAGGTGGTGCTGGCCCAGCAGTACGAGGCAAACCCCGCCTCGCCGCAGGGCAACTATGAGTTCACCTTCGAGAACTTCATCAAAGGCCCCTCCAACCAGTTTGCGTTTGCTGCGGCGCAGGCTGTTGCCGCCAACCCCTCCGGGGCCTATAACCCGCTGTTCATCTACGGCGGCTCGGGCCTCGGCAAGACCCATCTGCTGACGGCCATCCAGACCGAGATCAAGCGCACCCACCCCGACTTCGTCATCATGTACGTCACCTGCGAACAGTTCACCAATGAGCTGATCGCCGCCATCCGCGCCGGCAGCACCGAGGACTTCCGGATGAAGTACCGCGTGGCCGACCTGCTACTGGTGGACGATATCCAGTTCATCGCCGGCAAGGAGTCCACCCAGGAGGAGTTCTTCCACACGTTCAATTCCCTCCACGACGCCCACAAGCAGATCGTCATCGCCTCTGACCGCCCGGCCAAGGAGATCAAGAGTCTGGAAGAGCGTCTGCGCACCCGTTTCGAGTGGGGCCTGACCGCCGACGTCCAGCCGCCAGATTTTGAGACCCGCGTGGCCATCGTCAAGCGGAAGGCCGAGCTTCTCCACCTCGATCTGCCGGAGGACGTGGCCGAGTTTATCGCCAACCACCTCAAAAACAACATCCGTCAGCTGGAGGGCGCCGTCAAGAAGCTCAACGCCTACTATATGCTCGAGGGCATCCAGCCGGTCATCAGCGTGGCACAGAACGCCATCAAGGACATCCTCAACGAGACCCAGCCGGTGCCGGTGACCATCGAGAAGATCATTGGCGAGGTGTCCCGCACCTTCAACGTCTCCCCTGCCGACATCCGCGGCACCAAGCGCAACGCCAATGTGGCCTCTGCCCGCCGTGTGGCCATCTACATCCTGCGGGAGGTCACCGGCATGAGCATGGAAGAGATCGGCCGGGAATTCTCCGGCCGCGACCACTCCACCATCGTCTACTCCCTCAAGACCATGGAGCGTGACATGAAGAACGACCAGCACCTGCGCGAGACCGTGAGCGACATCATCAAAAACGTCAAGGCCTGACCGCAGAAATCGTGTAAAAGTCGTACTCATTTATGGGTGAAACCCCAAAATATGGGGAGAAAACGGAACAAAACGGGGAAAAAGAACCTATATCTTGTGGTAAAAACGCAAACCTTTCCACACTTTCCACAGAGTTTTCAACATTCAACCTTCGTTCTCCACATGGTCTGTGGAAAGAAAGACCTCTTCCAACCTTTCCACGATCCATTCACAACACATTCACAACCCCGTGGAAACCAAAACCCCCGCATTCCGACAAGACTTTTCGAAGTTTTCCACAAGTTCCCCACCCCCTACTACGGTTACTACAACAAGTTCAATAAGATAGACCGGTTCTGAAACGGTTTTCAAACACAAAACAACATCAGAAACGAAAAACAAAGGAGAGAATTCAGTTTGAACATCGTATGTGATAAAGTTCTGCTGAGCGCAGCCATCGATGGTGTGTCCAAAGCCGTCACCATGCGTTCTGCCATCCCTGTGCTGGAAGGTATCCTGCTGAAAGCCGAAGGCTTCCAGCTCAACCTCACCGGCTACGATCTGGAAATGGGCATCGTGACCACCATCGAAGCCAATGTCAAGGAAGCCGGCGAGGTGGTGCTGAATGCAAAGCTGCTCAGCAGCATGATCAGCCGGATGCCCGCCGGTCAGGTCAGCATCCTCTCTGCCGAGAACGGCAAGACCACCATCCAGAGCGGCGTAGTCCAGTTCGAGATCCAGTCTATGCCGGCCAACGATTTCCCGGAGCTGCCCAATACCGGAGCGGAAGAGACCCTGACCATCAAGACCGGCGTGCTGAAAGATATGATCGATCGTACGTTATATGCTGTCAGTCAGGACGAGAAAAAGCCCGCCCACACCGGTGAGCTGTTCGAGATCCTGCCCGATAAGCTGACTGTGGTGGCACTGGACGGCTACCGTCTGGCCATCGTGGAACGCCCGGTGACGGCGGTAAAGGATATCCGCATCATCGTGCCCAGCAAGACCATGACCGAGGTCGCCCACCTGCTGCCCAACGACGACGAAGAGCCGGTGCACATCAGCGCCAACCGCCGCTATGTGGTCTTTATGGCCGGCGGCTACACCATCATGAGCCGCCTGATCGAGGGCGAGTTCCTCAACTACCGCAACGTGATCCCCGCCGACAGTCGCACCCGCGTGACCATCGACACCAAGGAATTCATCGAGACCATCGAGCGTGCCTCTCTGATTATTACAGAGCGTTTAAAAAATCCCCTCCGCATTACCTTTACCGAGGGGAAAGTCGTGGTGCGCTGCCAGACGAACCTTGGCCGCGTGGTGGACGAGTTCAACGCCGACTGCGAGGGCGACGAAGTGGAGATCGGCTTCAACAACCGCTATCTGCTGGATGCTCTGCGCAACGCCCGCACCGAGAAGGTGCGCATGGAGATCAGCGGCCCCCTGAGCCCGGTCAAGGTGCTGCCTGCCGAGGGCAACGACTTTTTGTATCTGGTGCTGCCGGTGCGCTTCAAGAACGATTAAGAGGGCGAAATTATGCAGAAAATTCTCATCCATACGGAATTTATCAAGCTGGATGCCCTGCTCAAGTACGCAGGCCTGTGCGAGACCGGCGGCGAAGCCAAGGAGCTGGTGCAGGGCGGTGCCGTGAAGGTGAACGGCGAGGTGTGCACCATGCGCGGCAAGAAGTGCCGTGCCGGTGACGTGATCGAGCTGGACGGCCAGTCCGTGGAAGTCGGGCAGGGCCAGTAATGCGGCTGCTTTCACTGGAAGTTACGAATTACCGCAACATTGCGTCGGCCCGGCTGGAACCCGGCCGGGAGCTGACGGTCATCTGCGGCAACAACGGTCAGGGCAAGACCAATCTGCTGGAGGCCATCTGGCTACTTACCGGCGGCAAAAGCTTCCGGGGCGGCAAGGATGCCGAGCTTGTGCGCCGTGGAGAGACATTCGCGGTGCTGGAAGCCGTGACCCAGCGCACCCGGCAGGAGGATCAGGAACCGGACGAACCGGCAAATGTGCGCATTACGGTGGGCACGCCGGATGCACAGCGCCCCGGCCGGTATGCATCGGTCAACGGCTCTCCGCCCAAGCGGGCGGCGGGCCTTGCGGGCAGCTTTCCGGCTGTGGTGTTCGACCCCGGGCACCTGAGCCTTGTAAAAGGTGCACCGGAAGGACGGCGGCGGTTTCTGGACGCGGCGCTGTGCCAGCTGTACCCCGGCTACCTTGCCACCTACCGTCGCTATGTGCGGGCATTGCAGCAGAAAAACGCGCTTCTGCGTCATTCCGCAGGTGGCACGGAGCGCCCGTGGGCAGAAAAATGCGCCCTGCTGGAAGTGCTGAACGTAGAGCTTGCAGCGCAGGGTGAGGCCATCCAGAAGCGGCGGCGGGAGTATCTGGCCCTGCTCACACCGCTGGCCTGCGCCAACTATGCCGAGCTTTCCCACGGGGCAGAGCGCATGGCGGTGCGGTATGCCGCCCAGTTTGAGCCGGGCGGGCTGGCCGCACTGCTGAAGCAGCGCCAGAACGAGGAGCTGCGGGCCGGGCAGAGCCTGTGCGGCGTCCACCGCGAGGACGTTGAGCTGCTGCTGGACGACCAGCCCGCAAAGGTGTTTGCCAGTCAGGGACAGCAGCGCAGCGTGGTGCTGAGCCTGAAAATGGCCGAGGCCGCCGCCGCAGCCCGCATCACCGGCGAACACCCCGTGCTGCTGCTGGACGATGTGCTCAGCGAGCTGGACGAGGGCCGCAAGCAGTATCTGCTCACCCGCATGAAGGAAAAGCAGACCTTTGTGACCAGCTGCGATGATACCGCGTTCCTGAAAACGGACGGCGAAGTGTACCGCATGAACGGCGGTGTGCTGAGCAAAGCATGAAGAAATGATGCAAAAGTACATGCAGCTGCCGGTGAATAAACGGCGTTTTATGCATGAACTGCCAGAATGAGGAAAATACTGTATGTATATTCATCTGGGCCGTGACTACGTGCTGAATGACCGGGACATTATCGGCATCTTCAATCTGGAAACCACCACCATCACCCCCGGGGCCGGGAGTTTCTGAACTACGCCCAGAAGAACGGCGCGGTGGTGAGCCTTTCGGACGAGCTGCCCCAGAGCTATGTTCTGGCAGACGGCGCCGTGGTGGACACGGTGTATCTTTCGGAGCTGTCGCCTGCTGCCATGCGGCGCAGAGCCGAAAAAATGATCGAGTAAACCAGCCAACAGGCGGAGAATATGCTCTGCTTTTACGATAGATCGAACAAAAATGCAAACATTGAACAAAAGGGAGAAAGGAAATGGCAGAAGAAATCATTACCAGCACAAATGCCGAAACCGCTACCGACCATGAGTATAATGCCAGCGAAATCCAGGTCCTGAAGGGTCTGGAGGCGGTGCGCAAGCGCCCGGGCATGTATATCGGTTCCACCGGCGAGCGCGGCCTGCATCATCTGGTCTACGAGATCGTGGACAACGCCATCGATGAAGCGCTGGCCGGCTACTGCGACCACATCGAGGTCAAGATCCTGAAAGACAACATCATTCAGGTCACGGATAACGGCCGCGGCATCCCTGTGGACATTCAGGCCGACACCGGCCTGCCCGCCGTCACTGTCGTTTACACCATCCTGCACGCCGGCGGCAAGTTCGGCGGCGAGAACTCCGGCTACAAGGTGGCCGGCGGCCTGCACGGCGTGGGCGCTTCGGTGGTCAACGCCTGCTCCGAGTGGCTCACCGTCAACGTGCGCCGCGACGGCCACGAGTACGAGCAGACCTTCCGCCGCGGCGACCCGGACGGCCCGCTCAAGTGCATCGGCACCGTAGCCGATGGCGTCACCGGCACCCGGGTCACCTTCAAGCCGGACCCGGAGATGTTCCGGGATACCACCGTGTACGACTTCGACACGCTGGAAAAGCGCCTGCGGGAAGAGAGCTTCCTGAACGCCGGTGTCAAGATCACCCTGACCGACGAGCGTGAGCTGTACACCCCCGTCCTTGAAGACGGCAAGGAGGGCGAGCCGACCTACCGCACCGAGGTCATGTGCTACGAGGGCGGCATCAAGAGCTTCGTCACCTATCTGGGCGAGAAGCGCAAGCTGGAGGTGCTCCACCCCAATGTCATCTACCTCAAGGGCCAGACCGACCGGGGCATGGCCGAGATCGCCCTGCAGTATAATTCCAGCTACAACGAGCTGCTGCTGAGCTTTGCCAACAACGTCAACACCCCGGACGGCGGCACCCATGAGGAGGGCTTCAAGAACAGCCTGACCCGCGTGTTCAACGATTACGGCCGCAGCCACGGCCTGCTGAAGGACAAGGACGAGAACCTGTCCGGTGCCGATGTGCGGGAGGGCCTGATCTGCGTCATCTCGGTCAAGCTGCAGGAGGCCGAATTTGAGGGCCAGACCAAGGCAAAGCTGGGCAACACCGAGATCCGCACCCTTGTGTCCAACATGGTCTACTCCAAGCTGATGGAGTTCTTTGAGGAGAACCCCGGTGTGGCCAAGGCCATCTTTGAAAAGGCCACCCAGGCCGCCCGCGCCCGCGCCGCCGCCAAGAAGGCCCGGGAGCTGGTGCGCCGCAAGAGCGCGCTGGAGACCAGCCGGATGCCCGGCAAGCTGGCAGACTGCCGCGAAAAAGACCCCAGCCGCACCGAGATCTTCATCGTCGAGGGTGATTCTGCAGGCGGTTCCGCCAAGATGGGCCGTGATTCTGCCATTCAGGCCATCCTGCCGCTGTGGGGCAAGATGCTGAACGTGGAAAAGGCCCGCGCCGATAAAATTTACGGCAACGACAAGCTGATGCCCGTGGTGCTGGCACTGGGCTGCGGCATTGGCGACGAGTTCGATATCTCCAAGCTGCGCTACGATAAAGTGTTCATCATGGCCGATGCCGATGTGGATGGCTCCCACATCTGCACCCTGATGCTCACCTTCTTCTTCCGCTATATGCGCCCGCTCATTGAGCAGGGCCATGTGTATGTGGCCCAGCCGCCCCTGTTCAAGGTGCAGAAGGGCAACACCATCAAGTACGCCTACAACGACGCCGAAATGGCCGTGCTTTCGCAGGAGATGCCCGGCGCCAAGGTGAACCGCTATAAGGGCCTTGGTGAGATGAACCCCGAACAGCTGTGGGAGACCACTATGAACCCCGATAACCGCGTGATCGTGCAGATCACCATCGACGATGCCGAGAAGGCCGACGAAGCCTTCTATCCTGATGGGCGATCAGGTGGAGCCCCGCCGCCGCTTTATCGAGACCAACGCCCAGTACGCAAAGCTGGACGCCCAGTACGCAAAGACATGGACTGTAATGGAGGCAAAAACAATGGAAGAAGATTATGTGATGATACCGGGATGATACCGGGCAGCGGAAAAAAGATCATCCGCGATGTGAAAAAGGAGATCGAGACCGCATTCCTGGATTACTCCATGTCAGTCATCGTGTCCCGCGCCCTGCCCGATGTGCGCGACGGTCTGAAGCCCGTTCACCGCCGCATTCTGTACACCATGCACGAGCGCGGCAACGATCCCAGCCACCCCTACCGCAAGTCCGCCGACACCGTTGGTGCCGTGCTGGGCTCCTACCACCCCCACGGCGACGCGTCCGTCTACGACGCGATGGTCCGTCTGGCACAGGATTTCTCCCTGCGCTACCCGCTGGTGGATGGCCAGGGTAACTTCGGCTCGGTCGATGGCGACCCCCCGGCTGCTTACCGTTACACCGAGGCCCGCATGAGCCATGGCCGTGGAGATGCTGACCGACATCGACAAGGACACCATCGACTGGGACCCCAACTTTGATGAGACCAAAAAAGAACCCAGCGTCCTGCCCAGCCGCTTCCCCAACCTGCTGGTCAACGGCAGCCAGGGCATCGCGGTCGGCATGGCCACCAACATCCCGCCCCACAACCTGAGTGAGGTGATTGACGGCTGTGTGGCCTATATCGACAACCCGGACATCGACCTGCCCGGCCTGATGGAGCACATCAAGGGCCCGGACTTCCCCACTGCAGGCATCATCATGGGCCGCAGCGGCATCCGCGCCGCCTACGCCACCGGCCGCGGCAAGATCACCCTGCGGGGCCGCGCTACCATCGAAGAGACCAAGAACGGCCGCACCCAGATCATCATACGGAAATTCCGTATATGGTCAACAAGGCCCGGCTCATCGAGAATATGGCCGATCTGGTCAAGGACAAGCGCATCGAGGGCATCACCGGACTGAACGATGAGACCAACCGCAAGGGCATGCGCATCGTGGTGGACATCCGCAAGGACGCCAACGCGCAGGTCATCCTGAACCAGCTGTATCAGTACACCCAGCTGCAGGACACCGTGGGCGTTATCATGCTGGCCATCGACCACAAGGTGCCCAAAGTGATGACCCTGAAGCAGATGCTGCAGAAGTACGTGGAGTTCCAGGACGAGGTCGTCCGCCGCCGCACCCAGTACGACCTGAAAAAGGCCAAGGAGCGCGCCCACATCCTGGAAGGCCTGAAAAAGGCCACCGACATCGTGGATGAGCTGATCGCCACCATCCGCGCCTGCAAGGGCGGCATGTCGGAGGCAAAGGCTGCCATCATGGAGCAGTTCGGCTTCGATGACCCGCAGGCAGACGCCATCGTCAAACTGCAGCTGGGCCGTCTGGCCGGCCTCGAGATTTTCAAGATCGAGGAAGAGCTGTCTGGTCTGCACGCCAAGATCGAGGACTGGGAGGACATCCTCGCCCACGACGCCCGTGTGCTGGCCATCGTCAAGGAAGAGCTGCTGGACATGAAGAAGCGCTTCGGCGACGAGCGCCGCACCGAGATCCAGTCCGTCACCGGCGAGGTGGACATCGAGGATCTCATCGCCGAGGAGCAGTGTGTCTACACCCTCACCGAGGCCGGTTATATCAAGCGTCAGCTCAAGGCCACCTATCAGGCACAGCGCCGCGGCGGACGCGGCATCTCCGGCATGACCCGGAAGGAAGAGGACATCGTGCAGGAGATGTTCGTCGGCTCCACCCACGACTATGTGCTGTTCGTCACCGACAAGGGCCGCCTCTTCCGCATCAAGGGCTACACCATCGCCGAGGGCAGCCGCACCAGCAAGGGCAGCAACATCGTCAACCTGCTGCAGCTGGCCGAGGGCGAAAAGGTCACCAATATGCTCTGCTACCCCAAGGACGGGGACAACAAGGGCGGCTTCGTCACCATGGTCACCAAGCAGGGCCTCATCAAGCGCACCCCGCTGGAGCAGTATGCTAACATCCGTAAGACGGGCCTCATCGGCATCGCGCTCAACGAGGGCGACGCGCTGGCATGGACCCGCCTGACCACCGGCCACGACATGCTCATCGTTGCCACCCGCAACGGTCAGGCCATCCGCTTCAATGAAGCCGATGCTCGTCCCATGGGCCGCAGCGGCCACGGCGTGCGCGCCATCAAGCTGGCCGAAGGCGACGAGGTCGTCGGCGTCTGCATCTGCCGCGAAGGCGGCACGGTGCTCACCGTGACCGAAAACGGCAAGGGCCGCCGCTCCGACATCGACACCTACCGCATCACTGCCCGCGGCGGCAAGGGCATCCGCAACTACGATGCCTCCAAGGACAAGGTGGCCGCCGTCAAGATCGTGGACGATGTGGACGATGTGCTGCTGAGCAGCCAGGAGGGCATCATCATCCGCCTGCACGCCAACGAGATCCCCGTCCAGAGCCGCTATGGCTCCGGCGTCCGGGTCATGCGTCTGGGCGAGAACGACAAGGTGATGGTGCTTGCCCGCACCGACCACGACGATGAGGCACAGACCGAGGCCGCCGCTGCAGAAGCCCCGGAAGCAGACGATAAGAGCGAAGAATAAACCTTGAAAACACAATAAGATTTGAAAGAAGCCGCCGCGCAGAGATTTCTGCACGGCGGCTTCTTTTCAAATCCATCCAAACCATGTATAATAGAAATAGCGTGTGAGGAATAAAAATAAACACAGAAAGTGGTTTAAGGAACATGACAGAGCAAAAAAAATCCCCGGAGATCAGCATCATCGTGCCGGTGTATAAGGTGGAAAAATACCTGAACGAATGCATTGATTCCATTCTGGCACAGACCTTTACGGATTTTGAGCTGATTCTGGTGGACGATGGCTCCCCGGACAACTGCCCTGCCCTGTGTGATGCTGCGGCAGAAAAAAAGACAGCCGCGTGCGGGTGATCCACCAGCAGAATAAGGGGCTGAGCGGGGCAAGAAATGCCGGAATCGATGTTGCACGGGGAAATTGGCTTGGCTTTGTGGATTCGGATGATATGATCGACCCTACCTTCTGTGAAAAAATGCTTCATGCTGCAGTGCAGGCTGGGGCGGAAATGGCTGTGTGCAATATTCTGCGCATGAAAGAAAATAAAGCACTGGACAGTTATCAGGAACATTGTTTAAAAGACGAAGTTCTCTCAAGAGAAGAAATCGTTCACCGTATCCAGCTGTCACCGTTCTATATGGTAATGACACGACTGTGCCGCCGCGAAGTATTTGAGAAAATTCGTTTTCCAGAAGGAAAAAATTATGAAGATGCATTCACTGCACCGGAAATTTTGGAACGGGTAAATAAAGCAGCTTGTGTGGCGGAGCCTCTTTATCAATATCGGCTGCGTTCGGGAAGCATTATGCACGCGGCTGTAACCCTGAAAAATCTGGAAGAAGTCCATGCAAACTATGCGCTGTTTCAGTATACAATGAAATACCGAAAATATGATGAAGCCTGCCTGCAGTATACAGTTACAAAGCGCATCTTCCGTAAACTCAAGAGAAAACTGTCACAGGAAGAACGCAAAAGCGAACAGGTGCAGCAGGCTGCCGCCTGTGTGGCAAAAAGCAAAGGACGAGTTGAGCCGCGCAGGCGGTTTCACGCTGCGTAATCAACTGGAAACTGCTTTGTGCATCCTGAATCCAAAATGGTTCTTTGCGTATAAATATGGGGCATGACAGCGGAAGGAAAATACTGTGAGTGAAAGAACAGAAAGTGGAAGACCGGAAATCAGCATCATCGTGCCAGTGTATCAGGTGGAAAAATATCTGAATGAGTGCATTGATTCCATCCTCGCTCAGACCTTTACAGATTTTGAACTGATCCTTGTGGACGATGGCTCACCAGACAACTGCCCTGCCCTGTGCGATGCAGCAGCAAAAAGGAACAGCCGCGTGCGGGTGATCCACAAGCAAAACGGCGGTGTAAGCACAGCCCGCAATGCGGGTCTGGATGCAGCACAGGGAAATTGGATCGCATTTGTGGATTCGGATGATACGGTGGAACCGGAGTATCTGGAAAAAATGCATAAGGCAGTGCTGGAAACGGGTGCAGATTTTGCAATCTGCAGCAGTCAGTGCATTGATGAAACGGGCAAAACGCTTGCAGGCGGAGAACATCGCCTTTTGAACGAGTTTTTGCCGCAGGAGGAAGTTCTGCGCCGGATGGTGGTGTCGGATTTTCAGGTTCCGTGGAATAAGCTTTATCGCCGAAAACTGCTGGAAAATCTGCGCTATCCAGAAAACAAGGCATTTGAAGATACCTGTCTCATGCCGGTCATTTACGCAAGAGCAGCTTCTGCCTGCGGTGTATGGGATTTTTTATACAATTACCGCATCGTTACCGGCAGTGCCATGCACCGCAAGACTACCTTGAAAACACTGGACTGGGTGGAAGCATGGTACCGCCTGTTTGATGTGCTGTACCAAAACGGCATCCGGGATGCTTTGTGTGCAGCCTATCGCCCGATTTTTTTGACTGCCGTGTGGGACATCTGGCTGCACCTGACACCGGAAGAGCGCAAAAGCCCCCGGATGAAGGAAGCCTTTGCGTATGAGCGTACAGCCCGCCATCGGCTGATGCAAGCCCGCGGCGTAACACTAAAAAATTTGTGGGCGGCAGTGGTCTGCGCTGCATCGGCCTGCAGTTATCTGGATCTATGCCGCAAAAGGGCGGAAAGACGGCAGAAAACGACCTGAAGCAATGAGGAGTTTATTGTGCAGGAACAACATAAAAAACAACCGGAGATCAGCATCATCGTGCCGGTATATAAGACAGAGCGTTTTCTGAGCGCCTGCATCTCTTCCATCCTTGCCCAGACCTTCACGGATTTTGAGCTGATCCTGGTGGACGATGGCTCTCCGGACAGCTGCCCTGCTTTGTGCGATGCCGCAGCGGCAAAGGACAGCCGCATCCGGGTCATCCACCAGAAGAATCGTGGTCTGAGCGGGGCACGCAATGCCGGGCTGGACGCGGCAGAGGGCGAATGGATCGCCTTTGTGGATTCAGACGACACCATCACGCCGGACTTCTGCGCAAAGCTTTACCATGCGGCGCAGGAGGCCGGTGCACAGATGGCCGTGTGCAATTACCGGCAGGTGGACGAAGCCATGACCCCCATCCGGAAGCAGTATCTGCATGTGCGGCGGGAGGTGCTGACCCCGGAGCAGGCGTTGGAGCACAGCACCCTTCTGCCCTACATGGTGGTGTGGAACAAGCTGTACCACCGCAGCATTTTTGCGCAGCTGCGCTTTGCAGAGGGCAAGCTGAACGAGGACACCCTGCTGATCGCCTACGCCTACGAAAAAGCGGACAGAATCGCGAATATCCCGGATGCGCTGTACCTTTACCGCAAGGTGGCGGGCAGCATCGTCAACAGCAAAGTCACCCTGCGCAATCTCGACCGTGTGGAAGCAAACTATACTGTGTTTGAGTGCGTACGCCGCCATGGCATCACGGGTTCGCTGTGTGAGCTGTACTGGGCACTGCTGCACTCCCTGATCGATGTGGGAATGCACGACCGCCGAAGAGCGCCGGAGTGCCCGGATGCAGCAGGCGCGGGAGTACGAGCGCTGCGCCCGCCGGGCCTTGCGTCAGGAACATGCTGTTACCCTGAGGGCACTGGGCAACACCCTGTGTTTTATTATTTCACAGGACTGGTATTTTGCCCGCCGATGGAAAAATACCGTGTAACCGCGCAGGTTTGTCTGGACTTCCCTGCAAAGATATGCTACAATGGCAAAACAATCACAAATACCCGTGGGGGAGTAGCAGGCGCTTTTGCAGGGCGCAGCAAGTCAACATGATGACCGTTGGTTCCGGTCTGGCTTGCTTTCATTTGCGAGACTCATGTGTTTTTGGCGCATAGAACAGCGCCCGTGCACATGGAGTTGGTTTCAAAAAAATCACCCGGTCCCGGACGTACATGTGCGCCCGGGACCGGGTTTTGTATTGCCCGATATTCTGGTCAGATTCAGGAGGCAGACAATATGGAATGGAGTTTTGTATTTTTCCTCAACAGTGCCCTGCTGGGCGTAGGTCTGGCGATGGATGCGTTTTCGGTGTCCATGGCAAACGGTCTGCATGACCCCAAAATGGGCAAAGACACCATGTGCAGGATCGCGGGCACCTTCGGCGTGTTCCAGGCCGTCATGCCCATGACGGGCTGGATCTGCGTCCACACCATCGTGGAGCTGTTCTCGTCCTTTGAAACGTTCATCCCCTGGATCGCCCTCATCCTGCTGGGCTACATCGGCGGTAAAATGCTGATCGACGGCATCAAGGGTGAAGAGGCCGAGGAAGCCACCGAGCTCAGTGCCGGTGCCCTGTTCATGCAGGGCGTAGCCACCAGCATCGACGCGCTTTCGGTTGGCTTTACCATCTCGGAGTACGGCTGGCTGATGGCACTTGCAGCATCCATCATCATTGCGGTGGTCACCTTCTTCCTCTGCATGGCGGGCCTGAACATCGGCAAGAAGTTCGGCACCGAGCTCTCCGGCAAGGCATCCATCCTGGGCGGCGTCATCCTCATCGGCATCGGTCTGGAGATTTTTATTTCCGGGGTGTTCTGAAATTCAGACAGCATAAAACAAAAGGGCACGGCGCTGCAATGCGCTGTGCCCTTTCGTTTTATAAAATGTTCCACATAGAACAATTACTTTTCTGGCTCAAAATAATCGGCATATTCCTCGGTCAGCTTGGAGCCAAGCCGCCGGATGCCGCCGTAAAGGTGGCGTTCCACCAGCGGCTCAAAGGCCGCCAGGTCGCACCGCTCAATGGCGTCGATGAGGTTGTGGTGGTCGGCCACCACCTCGGCCAGACCGCCGGTGGTCAGGGTGTCCAGCATCCGGAAGCGGCTGTAGTCCGCGTGGGCGTTCTGCAGCGTGCTCCACAAATACATTTTATCCATGGCCGCAAACCATGTCCCGTGCAGGGCACGGTCGGCTTCGTACAGCTTGTTGTAATCCGGGCTCTCCATGGCCGCAAGGGCCTCGTAGGCTTCCACCCGCCTGCGGATCAACGCCCGCTGCTCCGGGGTGCACCGGGGCGAAAAATCCCGCAATACGCGGGCTTCCACGGCGGTGCGCTCGTAGATCAGCTCGTCCACGATGCGGCGGTTCAGCCGGGTGACGGTGGTGCCCTTGTAGGGCACGATCTTCACCAGCCCGTTTTCCTGCAGCCGCTGCAGCACCACCCGGATCAGGGAGCGGGGCGCGCCGAAGCGGGTGCAGAGCGGATTTTCGCTCAGCGAAGAGCCGGGACGGATGGTCAGGTCGATGATCTCCCGCTCCAGCACCGCATAGATCTCAGCATCAGTTTTGTATTGTTCCATACCTCTCACCTAATGAAAATGATGTATTCCTTTCGGGGACGGCGTCAAATATTTCGGCGAAGGCGTTTTATACTGTTGTTCCATTGTCGTTTTCCTGTCTGATGCCCCAAGACGGGGCTAGGATGTGACCGTATACAACAATCTTATTCTAAAAACTCTTTCCACAGTGCGGCGTCCGGGTGCCGGCATAAATTCCATGCAGGGGCTTTCCGGTCACCGGGTGGAGCCGGGCGCTCTGGAGCGCAATGTCGCGCTTTGCGCGGCTTCCGTATTTGCCGTCGCGGCCAGCGGATGCTTCCGGGATGCGAACTGCACCCGGATCTGATGGGTCCGCCCGGTGTGGAGGGTGATGTCCGCCAGAAACGCTCCATCTCTTCTGCCGTGGCCGCAAGGCGGTACTCCAGTACAGCCTCCTGCACCCCCTTGCGGGGGCGGCTGACCGGGAAGACCCGGCCTTTGCGGCTGTCCTTGAACAGGTGATCCCGCAAAGTACCCTCAGCGGGGAGTGTTTCGTCCGGGCCGCCTGCAATCAGAGCCCGGTACTGCTTGATAAAACGGGGAACTTCGGGTGTTCCCCTCGGCCCGGCCATCCTGCACGGCATAGGCCTCCTGGCTCCGGCGTGATCTGACGGCTCAGTGCCGCAGCGGCCTGCGGGGTCTTGCATAGACCATCAGCCGAGACGCCGGTGTCCAGACGGTGGATGACGCCCGACATAAGCGTCGGGCCTCCCCCAGTGCTTCCGCAGGGCAGCGGGGACGCCCTCCTCGCTGGAGACCGGCGGGCTTGTCCAGCACTACGAGGGCTGCATCTTCGTACAGGATCACAGCCTGCCCTCGGCTAGCAGCGCCTTGAGCTTGAGCACGCCCGCGATGGTCTTGCCGTCCTTGATCTCCTTGCGCATGACCATTTCATAGCCTTTGGCAGCGGGATGCGGTCCGGCGTCAGGAACTCGTCGTCGTCCAGGTGCATCTGCGTCGTGTGGAGCCCGGTGGCCGCCCACATATAGATGACTCGGTGTCATAGCCCACGGTGGGGAAGAACTCGCCCAGCGGGATATAATTGTCCGCGGTCAGGCCGCACTCCTCGCCCAGCTCCCGCTTGGCGGCTTCAAAGGGGTCTTCGCCCTTTTCCAGCTTGCCGGCAGGCAGCTCCCACAGCTCCTGCTGCATGGCATAGCGGAACTGGCGCACCATGCAGAGGGTGCCATCCTCAAAGTAGGGCACGATGCAGGCTCCGCCGTGGTGGTGCACCACCTCCCGGTCGGCGGTCTCGCCGTTTTCCAGCAGGGCCACATCTTTTGTCAGGGTGATCACCCGGCCCTCAAAAATCACCTCACTGGAGTGTTTTCTCATAATGTACCGCAGAATCCATTGCTTTTTCCTCTCCGTTGCCCATGCACAGCGCCGGTTTTCTGTGTCCAGTTTACGGCAAAACTGCCACGGGCTTGTCAATTCCAAAATTAAGAATTTGTTCAGAAACCACGGGGTTATCTTAATAAAACGTTAGCATGTCAGTCTGCTGGATTCCAGGCAAAGAACACATCCATCAAAAACAACCAAAAAAAAAAAAAAAATTTTGAATTTTTGCCAGTGTTTTGCCAAAACCGGTTGCCGCGCCTGGTTTTAACGAACTTTTGATGGCTAAAAAAATTTCCTTTTTGGGGCGTTTGTTGCCCCGGGCGGTTTTTTACTTTATGGGCGGCGGACGCGCAAAAGGTACCAAATTCTGAATAATGGAGGAAGAAAAATGCCTAGAGCAAAGCAAACTATGGATGGCAATACCGCTGCTGCTCATGTAGCGTATGCCTACACGGACGTGGCTGCCATCTACCCCATTACCCCCTCCTCTCCGATGGCTGACTCCGTGGACCAGTGGTCCGCTGCCGGCCAGAAGAACATTTTCGGCAACCAGGTCAAGGTCGTCGAGATGGAGTCCGAGGCAGGCGCTGCAGGCGCTGTGCACGGCTCTCTGGGTGCAGGTGCTGTTACCACCACCTTCACCGCTTCTCAGGGCCTGCTGCTGATGATCCCCAATATGTACAAGATCGCTGCTGAGCAGCTGCCCTGCGTGTTCGATGTTTCTGCACGTACCGTTGCTACCCAGTCCCTGAACATCTTCGGTGATCACAGCGACGTTATGGCATGCCGCCAGACCGGCTTTGCAATGCTGGTCGAGAGCAGCGTGCAGGAAGTCATGGACCTGTCCCCTGTCGCCCATCTGGCAGCAATCGAGGGCAAGGTTCCCTTCCTGAACTTCTTCGACGGCTTCCGTACCTCTCATGAGTACCAGAAGATCGAGAAGTGGGACTACGCCGACCTGAAGGAAATGTGCAACATGGAGGCTGTCGAGGAGTTCCGTGAGAAGGCTCTGAACCCCGAGCACCCCAAGATGCGCGGCTCTCACGAGAACGGCGACGTGTTCTTCCAGCATCGTGAGGCTTGCAACAGCGTGTACAACGCTCTGCCCGCAGTTGTTGAGAAGTACATGGGCAAGATCAACGCAAAGCTGGGCACCAACTACGATCTGTTCAACTACTACGGCGCACCCGATGCTGACCGTGTGATCGTGGCTATGGGCTCCATCTGCGACGTTGCTGACGAGGTCATCGACTACCTGAACGCCAAGGGCGAGAAGGTCGGTATCGTCAAGGTCCGCCTGTACCGTCCCTGGGTGTCCTCCGCTCTGCTGAAGGTCCTGCCCAAGACCGCCAAGAAGGTGGCAGTGCTGGACCGCACCAAGGAGCCCGGCTCTCTGGGCGAGCCCCTGTACCTGGATGTCGCAGCTACCCTGCGTGAGGCTGGCAAGAATGATGTCGTTCTGACCGGTGGCCGCTACGGTCTGGGCAGCAAGGACACTCCCGCCGTCCTCCATCTTCGCTCTGTTCAAGGAGCTGGAGAAGGATCAGCCGAAGGAGCGCTTCACTCTGGGTATCACCGATGATGTCACCGGCCTGTCTCTGCCTGAGGTCAAGCCCGCTCCCATCACCGCAGCTGCTGGCACCAAGGAGTGCAAGTTCTGGGGTCTGGGCGGCGACGGTACCGTCGGTGCGAACAAGAACTCCGTCAAGATCATCGGCGACCACACGGATAAGTATGTTCAGGCATACTTCCAGTATGACTCCAAGAAGACCGGCGGCGTGACCATCAGCCATCTGCGTTTCGGCGACAAGCCCATCCGCAGCCCCTACTACATCAACCAGGCTGACTTCGTGGCCTGCCACAACCCCGCTTACATCCACATGGGCATGAAGATGGTTCAGGATGTCAAGCCCGGCGGTGTGTTCATGATCAACTGCCAGTGGTCCGATGAGGAGCTGGGCCAGCACCTGAACGCCGAGGCAAAGAAGTATATCGCTGACAACAACATCCAGCTGTATACCATCAATGCCATCGATAAGGCCATCGAGATCGGCATGGGCAAGCGCACCAACACCATCCTGCAGTCCGCATTCTTCAAGCTGGCTGACGTTATGCCCATCGATGACGCCATCAACTTCATGAAGCAGGCAGCTCAGAAGAGCTACGGCAAGAAGGGTCAGGACGTCGTTGAGATGAACTGGAAGGCTATCGATGCAGGCGTTGACGCCATCCACAAGGTTGACGTTCCCGCATCTTGGTCCAACCCCGAGGCCGATCCCGCTCCGAAGGAGCTGGGTGGCCGTGCAGATCTGGTCAAGCAGATCCGCGACGTCATGGAGCCCATTGCCCGTATGGATGGCGACAGCCTGCCTGTCTCTTCCTTCGTGGCAAATGCAAACGGCGAGTGGGAGCAGGGCGCTTCTGCATACGAGAAGCGCGGCACCGCTGTCAATGTCCCCGAGTGGGATGCTGCAAAGTGCGTTGGCTGTAACCAGTGCGCATTCGTGTGCTCTCATGCTACCATCCGTCCGTTCCAGCTGACCGCCGACGAGCTGGCAGCTGCTCCTGCTCAGACCAAGAGCCGTGACAACAAGCCCGCTAACGAGTACAAGTTCGTGATGGCTGTGTCTCCTCTGGACTGCATGGGCTGCGGCGAGTGCGTCACCGTCTGCCCCACCAAGGCTATCGCTATGGTGCCGCAGGACAGCCAGGCCGATCAGCAGGCAGTGTTCGACTACTGCGTGGCCAACATCTCCAAGAAGCCTTCTAAGTTTGCTGACGATACCGTCATCGGCTCTCAGTTCAACCAGCCGCTGCTGGAGTTCTCTGGCTCCTGCGCAGGCTGTGCCGAGACCTCTTATGCTCGCCTGATCACCCAGCTGTTCGGCGAGAAGATGTACATCTCCAACGCTACCGGCTGCTCCTCTATCTGGGGCGGTACCGCTTCCATCTCTCCGTACACCGTCAACAAGGACAGCGGCCATGGTCCTGCATGGTGCAACTCCCTGTTCGAGGATAACGCAGAGCACGGTCTGGGCCTGTATCTGGGCCAGAAGACCGTCCGCGAGAACCTGATCAAGCGCATCGCTGAGGTTGCTGGTTCCGACAAGGCTTCTGCTGAGCTGAAGGCTGCCTTTGAGGAGTTCATGGCAACCAAGAACAACACCAAGGCAAACGATGCCCCCGCTAAGGCCCTGATCGCTGAGCTGGAGGCCAAGAAGTCCGTCTGGATCTTCGGTGGTGACGGCTGGGCCTACGACA